>Ga0315279_10000613_pt1 | contig 68851 bp, 54 predicted proteins | sample YL17G06_20_MG_FD_203694 | JGI IMG/M metagenome (GOLD analysis project Ga0315279, IMG submission 203694) | Sediment microbial communities from Yellowstone Lake, YNP, Wyoming, USA - YL17G06_20 | ecosystem: Environmental > Aquatic > Freshwater > Lake > Sediment | place: USA: Wyoming | collected...
CGTCTTTTAGGTTCAGCGTTGCGGTCACGCACCGACCAATCGCGTGAACGCGAATGCTTTTTAAGAATGCTGACGCACAACCTGATGATAATCAGGCGTGCCGCTTAAGGTTTTCAACAGAGCAATAACTTATCCCAAAATAAAGCCTTATGCAATGGGCGATGCAGGAATCGAACCTGCGACCCGCTGATTAAGAGTCAGCTGCTCTGCCGGCTGAGCTAATCGCCCGAACTATCGCGACTTCGTGACTTATTAAGTTGCTATTCAAAGCCAACTTCTATACTCTATAATCAAACCGGTGGTTTTGCAAGAGAATTAAGCCGAGATTGGCTGAGGTTCAAAAATGGTCCGTAAAACCAATATCCCAGAAACAAAAACGATTCTATCGGATAACGAACTCTGTGATGCCGCGAGGCGGAAACTTGGCGTTAAAGATGCACGGATAATTTCTCCTTCAGATGTTAAGACTGCTGCCTGGGTCAGATTGAAGTGTCAGTTCGGGTGTGACGGCTATGGCCAGTGTTTGGTTTGCCCGCCTTTTACACCATCACCCGAACAGATGCGTAAGGTTCTGGATTGTTACCATCGAGCGATATTGATACACTTTAAGCCGCAAGCGGAAGTAAAGACAATAGTTGCCGACCTTGAGCGGAGCATTTTTCTTAGCGGTGCATGGAGGGCTTTTGGCCTTGGTGCCGGTCCGTGCTATTTTTGCAAGAGGTGCGCCGTGGAAGAAAAACAGTGCCGGCACCCTGAGCGGGCTCGGCCGGCAATGGAGGCGTGCGGAATTGATGTTTATTCTACCGCGAAGAAGGCGGGCTTTCCGATAGAGGTTGTTCGGACAAGACGCCAGTGCCCCAATTATTATGGGCTGATACTGGTGGATTAAACTTTCGTTGCTCGTGGTTCGTAGTTCGTATTAGGAACGACTTGAGTGGAGATAAATTATGGCAAGCTGCGTGGCCGTGTATATTTTGGCGGTGAGTTTGACAATTGCACCTGTATCTGACCCGGCTTCGAGTTTTGACGAACTGGCCCGGCTGACAGCGGGGCGAACATGGGCGCAAAACGCCTTGTGGATTGAAAACCCGCTCAGCGCGCGATTCAATTCCTCGAAGCGTGTGGTTGTGGCGGAGATAAAAGGCCCTGCGACAATCACGATGATTCATTTTGCGATGCCGGCTGTCCTGAAACTAAATCGCGATGTATTGCTGAAGATGTATTGGGACGGTGAGACGGCGCCCAGCGTTGATTGTCCATTGGTTGATTTCTTCTGCGACCCTGCTGGCCTTCGTGATGAGGTCAACACGGCTCTGGTGAACAAGCGGCGCGGCTTCAATGCCTATTTCCCTATGCCCTTCCGCAAATCCGCCAAAATTGAGCTGGTCTATGATGGACCGGTCGAGCCGGGCGATGAACTCTGGAAAATTATGCCCTGCTACAGCTATGTTATGTGCCGCACGGCGGAGGGGATTGGCAAAGACGTTGGCTACTTTCATGCCCACTGGCGGCAGGAAGCCCTGCTGCTGGGCGAGCGCGATTATGTGGCTCTTGAGGCAAAGGGCAAAGGCAAATTTATCGGCTGGAATGTCACCATCCGCAGGCCCGGCCGCGGTGGCTATCCTGTGGATGAAAACGAAAAATTCTACATCGACGGTGGAAATGTCCCGTCGATAGAGTTCCAGGGTCTTGAAGACTCGTTTGGGTTCAGTTGGGGGTTTCCGGAAACACAGAGCATATTTCCGCTGACCGGATACTTTCCGTTCTTCAAAGGGGCGGTCGGCTACCGATTCTTTGTCAACGATGCAATCAGCTTTGAGAAATCGCTGCGAGTGACGATTGGTTTTGGTGTCAACGAAGACTCGTCGTTTCGCAGCCAGTTCAGCAAGCCCGGCAGCACGCTGCAACTGTCGAGCGTAGTATATTGGTACCAGATAGAGCCGCACGCGATGTTGCCTCCTATGCCGGTCGCAACTGACCGCGTGCCGGCGCCGGAAGAGCCCTTCTGGCCTGATAAGGAAAAGCTGCCCACCGCTGACGCCTTGAAAGAACGTGGCGTTCGCTTGCTTATGTTGTGCGGGCGTCCGGAGCAGGAAATCATTTATGTGGAGGCAGGTTTTGCTGCTGCGGCCAAAACCGGATACACCTACGATGGTTGGAATCTGCCGGTTTATCACTGTCGCGCTGCAGATGAAGAACTCCAGATTGAACTGACCGTGCCTAAAAGCACAGAAGGCACCCTGCGGCTGTATGTAATCGACCCGGATAGCTTCCAGGGTGGCCGAAAGCAGACCATAACCATTGCAGGTAAATCGCTGGGCCTTGTTGAAAGCTTTCAGAAAGGCCGCTGGCTTGAACAGCCCATCGGTAGCAGCGAATCGACTGACGGCAAGATTTTAATCCAGGCCCGCAATGCCCGACAGGGTTCCAACGCCGTCATCTCGATTATCGAATGGTTGGGGAAAAAATAAACCGCCAAGCAGCATCTTCTCTGCGAAGCTTTAAGGCGTTACCGCACGGTCGTAAATGCGGACATCGTCAATCAGGCCGGACCAGAATTCGGCTGCATCAAGGGTTTTTCCAGCACCAATATACATCACTCCATCGCAAAAGAGCAGCTTGGCCAGACCGCCGGTATCCCAGGCAAGTTCTTCACCATCCCCATAAAGGTGCCGGCGTGAACCATCCCACACAACGCCAATACGATGCCAGTCGCCATCGGTGATTACGAACTCCGATACCAGTGGTCGGGTAAAGCGATTGCCGTCTGTTAACTTGGTTGAGAGTTTCCCGTCCAAACTATCCGTGCAAAGCCATACCGCGCCGGAAACGGTTGACTGAGATATGATTACTTGACCTGGCGCACCTCCTTTAATCCAGGCAAAGACGCTGAACGCTCCGGTGTTTGGGTTAAGGACAAAAGGTGTGCTGACATAATCATCTATCCCATCGAATTCGAGCGCACCATTAATCTTGCCCCCGTCAGGTTGCCAGACGGGGTTGCCATTGAGCGTGCCGTCTTTGGCGTTGGCACTATCGTGGGCGATATTGCCTTCTGCCTCATCGAGCCTCCAGTGTGCCACAAGGTGATGATCTTTGATCTCCATTAACCAGCACTCAGCTAAAAACGCCAGGTCGTGGACATCTACTATACCGTCGCCTTCCAGCAGAGGAGCAACGTCAACTGATGGTTCTTCCTGGAACCAATATTGAGCAAGTCTGGAAAAGTCTTTGAAGTCCACTATTTTGTCCCCGTTGAAGTCCACCAATCTGATTAGGAACGTATCCGGTCCAGACCGAGAATCGACGCGCATCGGATCAGCATAGATGGTAGAGCCGTGCGCATCACGAGCCTTTACTGTCCACCAGCTATGGTCTAAAGGCAATGCGGTCAAACGGACTATAGGTGGAGCATTACTATCAGTCATGACCCTGTAATGTGCAATATCATGCAGGTCTGAGCCCGAAAGGAGTTGATAGCCGACAGCATTTTCACTCTCCAAACACGTCAGGAAAACACCGTTGGGGTCATCGTCCGCGAAGAATGGATCGGCCCAGGCCACAAGCGTGACGGGCTCTGGCAGCCTGCCGGGGTACAAGGATTCGTTATAGAAATCCATGTAGCCGGAGGAAGCGCCGCCATACCATTTGAAGTTATAGGTTTGTGTACTCGGTGTGGATGCAAGATGAAGGTTCTTGCCAGGCCCAACAACAGACCAATATGCGCCAGCCACCACACCGTTGTTGAATTGATTCATGTCACTGCCTGTAAGAGAATTTAAGTACCATGCGGGAACATTGGGATGAGACAGTGAAGACGCAACATTCAACACACTGGGGTGAAACACTGTAGCTGCGCCTACGTAGTTGTCGATCCAGCACTGTTCACCATCGATGGAACTGGCCAGGAAACTCCGGATGCTCTCGGAGTAATCCCGGCAATATGGCGTCGCATCTAAGAAAGTAACGCGGTTTACCGCATATCTGGCATCCCTGTACATCAGATTCAGACGAACGGCCACGTCTATAGCGGGCTGTCCACCCGTGCTCCAGCCCGAAGTCTGGATTGGTTGTTCGTAGTCTGGAGCAACTGCCGACAGGAACGTGATAATCATATCACCGTATTTGTAATAGGTAGGTGCGCCTGCGCCGCTGTCAGGTGTATATCCATAGGGAAACCCTATTACATTCGCTGCACTCGTCCAACAGGGACCACCATTCCAGGGTTGTCCAGCGTAACCATTTACGCAATCTCCTCCTCCGAAATAAATTACTGTTGGTTTCTTCAGGTCGAACGGGGTATTTTCCAACACCAATGAACTTCCACCGAAAGACGGGACGATTTTAACAACCGCTATATCGGGCAGGCTGTCGTTGCTATCGTCACTAACGACCAATTCAAACTCGCAATTTTGAATTTCACTTGTTTGAGTAAACCCGCTAATCGTAGGGGTCGCCGTGTTTGCATCGGCAATTGTCAAAGATGGGCCGGCTATTTGCCGCCATGAATAGCTTAATGGGCCTGAATTGTCCGGATCATAGGACCCCGTTCCATCGAGTGTCACCGGGTTCACAGACGCATATCTTGGCAAACCAGAGTCGGCCACAGGGGCTAAGTTCTGGGCCTGGCTCAGCGCAGGCCATAAAACGAGCACTACCAACAGTAACGTAATTTTCGAATCATTAAACCATTTCATTTTACACCATCCTTCTTGCGCTTCTGGGCAAAATAAAGTTAAAAACCCGTACAGACGTCATTGCGACCGAAGTCCCGACACAATTCGGGACGAAGTGGAGGAATCTGGCTGTGAATATAGAGCAAGCATACTCCGTGACCAGATGTCTCGACTGCGCTCGACATGACAACTGGAGAACTTCATTTTCCATATTCCTTTCTGCTCGTATGGGGCGAAACGAGTAATTTCAAGGCTTAATCTCCCGGTTATATATGCGAATGTCATTATGGTCAGCAGCTCCTATGTCGATTACCTCAGCGTATGCCGCCGTGGAGGCGGCATCTATCATCCCATTGTGCCCTGCCCTTCGTCTAATTTCCACCAGCCAAAAAGAGTAGGGTCGGTAATAGGTACATCCGTCGTGAACCCCCAGACATCGCCTTTGTAGATTATCGAGGATGTGGTCTTGTCAATCTCGTCGATACGCCAGTAGTAGGTCGTGCTGTTTGCCAGTGTGGTCCCGGGTGAGGGGTCATAGGTCATGCCGGACTTTGCGCCTTTGAACTCAGGTGAAGATGTAGTGGCATTGGCCACAGCGGTTGCATCGGTGCCGAAATACACACGATGTCCGCTTGCCGTCTTGACATTGAAACCTGCACCCCAGGTAAGAACAAGATTTGGGTCCACATACAGAGTCCCATCAGCCGGAACAGGGGTATGGGCTTTTAAGGGAGCTGTCGTAAATCTCCATATGTCGCCTTTTATCACCGTAATCTCATCCACGACCTCATCTATCCGCCAGTAGTAAGTCGTCATCGGCAGTTGAAGACCACTAACGATTGCAGAATACAGCTGATTCGTCTGCTCTATAGTATTCAGGCGAATCTGGAGTGGCATTGGTAACGGCGGTTTCATCGCTGCCAAAATACACATCGTGAGCTGCTGCGGTCTCTCCCGCCGACCACCGAATAACCGACTTTGGCATATTTATCGCACCATTAGCCGGAGTAGGCCCCCAGGCCTGTCCCAGTTCTGGAATCTCTTTCAGCCAATACTCACCCATAAGGGCAAGGTCCTGAACATCCACAGCGCCGTCAGGTCGCGGAATAGGGCCTATGTCACCTCGCAAATCATCTGTCTTCCAGCACTGAGCAAAGACTGCAAAATCTCTGAGATCCACTTTCCAATCGTCGTTCAGGTCCGCCCGCTTGGCCAAGACCATATCCAGTGCCGCCCTCGCATCGACCCGGCCCCAGCCATAGTAATCGTCCCGACCGGGAGCGCCCAGGTCCTTTGCAGACCGCTCAAGGAAGTGCCGAACCTCGTCGCCGGTCAGATTCGGCTCCACAGAGAGAATAAGGGCAGCCACCCCAGCGGCAATAGGAGCCGCCGCAGACGTGCCCCCCAAGGCTGTGTAGTCCACGACATTCGGGTCAAACGGATCCATATTCCATCCCGCTGGCCCGCTGATGTCTGTAGTCCAAGGCCACCCTTTTCGCTTTGTAGTCAGCCAGTCGTCCCTTGTGTACCCCGGCGCACACGGCGCCACAATATCCAACTCGGGTCCATAATTGCTATAATAACATCGCATGTCGTTATGATCCGACGCCCCGACGGTAATGACTTCGGGATATTTCTGGGGATACCATTTGATAGAACTTGAATCATTGCACGCAGCGAATAGCACAACGCATCCCTTTCCTGAACGCCCTATGCCACTTGGTTTGGTCACATCCACAATGGCAGAGTAGAGAATTGGTGTTGGGTTTGTGCTCTCGGTCCAACTGTTGCTGAGGATATCAGCACCGTGACCAGCGGCCCAGCGAAATCCTGTGGCCTCTTCGGCCTGTGTGGCCGAAATTAACGTTCCATCAGCGCGGGCTCCACAGATCCGGATGGGCATGATCTTGCAGTTCCATGTCGCTCCGCTGACCCCAACTCCGTTGTTTCCCTGGGCTGCTATCAGTCCTGCACACATCGTGCCGTGGGCGTTGCTCGGGTGGTCAAGTGATGGGTCTGGCTGAGCATCGTTTTCGAGGAAATCATACCCAGCCACAAGGTTGTCTATCAGGTCAGGATGATTACTGTCCACACCGCAGTCAATCACGGCAATGACGATGTTCGGGTCTCCGGTGGTGATTTCCCATGCCTCCGGAGCACGGATGTCCGCACCCGGTGTACCACCCGACTGGCCTGTGTTGTGCAGGTGCCACTGTTTGGGGAAATACTCGTCGTTCGGGAACACGCCAGACGCAGCGGGGGTTTCCCCGGCAGCCTGCACACGAAGTTCCTCTCGAACCTCTGCACCGAGAGTAGCAACCTGTCCGGCCAACATAAGCCGAGACGCGGTATTCGGAGCCGCCCATTCTATCCATTCAACGTTATTGAGGTTCTCCAATGCTGTGAAAACAGCTTCAGCATCAGGCCCAAGGACTTGCAGCAGATACTCTTGAGTCGTGAACTCCATAGGCTTGATTATGGCCAGGGAAATAGACTGGCAGAGGAAATGAACCTGCCTTGCATCGACTTTAGGATGAACGCGAAGGACAATCTCAGGAATGACGGCTACCGTCTCGCCGTTGGATGAGAAAAGCGGTGCGGCATATTCGGCTGCTCCGTTCTGGACCAGTTCGGCTATGACCGCATCGTTCATAGATGCGGGGCCGTCATTCTCCACTATCCAGATGCCGTGACGGTCCAGGCCGCCAATGGGCTGGACCTGGCCCTCTTCCAGAAACAGCGTCCCGGCTAAAGCGCTGATTCCTGCTGTTCGCTTAGGCTGTTTAACTACATAACCCTTTTCGGCTTGCGGGACGAATCGAAGCTGCTCGTTGCCTACCGTCAGAACGTACTCTTTAGCCGGGCTTTGGGCAGGCCATAAAACGAGCACTACCAACAGTAACGTAATTTTGGAATCATTAAACCGTTTCATCTTATCCCTTCCTTTCTGCCCTTCTGGGCAAAATAAAGTTAAAAACCCGTACAGACGTCATTGCGACCGAAGTCCCGAACCAATTCGGGACGAAGTGGAGGAATCTGGCTGTGAATATAGAGCAAGCATACTCCGTGACCAGATGTCTCGACTGCGCTCGACATGACAACTGGAGGACTTCATTCTACACCTTCCTTTCCCACTTCTCTTAATGAATCTCAACTTAAGGCGTTACCGCACGGTCGTAAATGCGGACATCGTCAATCAGGCCGGGCCAGAAAGTGGTTGCATCGAGCGTGTTTCCCACACCGAAATACAGGCCGCCGTCAGAGCTTTCCAATCCCGCCTGTGGGCTACTATCCACAGCGACCTTCTCGTAATCGACGTATAAGTGTCTGAATGCACCGTTCCATACGAATCCGGTATGATGCCAGTCGCCGTCCGCGACAACGGTTTGAGACATCAATGGGAAACCGAATCGGCCAGGAAGTCGCAGGTCGGTCATCAATTTACCATCAGGCGAAGTCGTGCAAAGCCAACGCCTGCCGATACCCGTGCCATTTCTCTGAGATATTATCACGCGTGCCGGCGTGTCTGTTTTGACCCAGGCAAAGACGCTGAAGGCCCCAGCCGCCGGATTCAGAACAAAGGGTGTGCTGACATAATCGTTGCTGCCATCGAATTCAAGTGTGCCATCCACCTGACCGCCGGTAGGCTGCCAGATAGGTCCTCCATAGAGCGTGCCGGTGTTGCCACCGGCATAGTCATAGGCAAGATTACCACCTGCTTCATCCAACTTCCAGTGCGCTATAAGCACAAGGTCTTGGAGCCAATCAGCAGAGCTTATCGTCTTATTGACCGCCAGAATCCTTACGTCGCAATGCGCCAGAGAAGCAAACCTCTCAGCATCGGCCAGAGTGCCAACAATATCACCCCAGTGGCACGGTATTGCCAACCTGGGCATAATAAATCCTGTCGCATCCGCAGCTTCATCGGCATTCATTGTATAGGCGCCTCCTACAGGCAGCATCGCCACCTCAATATTGGTAAGAGCTTTCATTTCGTCCGTCAGGTCGGTATCGCCCGCATAATAGAGCCGCATTGAATCCATCTCTATTATAAATCCGACCCAGTTTTTTGATTTAGGGTGGTTTGGTTTGGTGAGATTATACGAGGCCACGCCGGTTATGCGGACACTACCCGCCTGTATCGTCTGTCCTGGCGCTATCGCCTGTCCCTTGCCCGCGCTGGCAATAACGTCCGGCGGCGCAAGAAGCTGCGTTTGAGGTCCCCAAATCTTGGCAATATCGGCAGATGAGTAATGGTCGCTGTGAGTGTGACTTACAAGCACGACATTGGCATCCTGAGCCGGCTCTTTTAGCTTCCACGGGTCGATGTATATAATAGTATTTGCATCCCAGATTTTGAAACTTGCATGGCCGAACCACTTTATATGCACAACCGGACCGCCATCCTCCTGCCAGCCCCCGGCCAGCAAGCTTAATTCCGACATATTTACCCCAGAATTTGTGTCTATATCGGCTTCGCAGCCGGGAGCCAGACAGTTTGGGTCCAGCCACCGGTCGGTCAGAATCCTCACATCCTCTAAATTAACCTTGCAATCCCAGTTCAAGTCCCCTACCGGGCAATTTGCCGTTATAGATGTGACGAAAGAACCTAATAGCAGAATAAACGCCCAAATCCTCACTGACCTATACATCTCTATCTCCTTCTTTACAAAAATCAAAATTGTGGAACTCCAAAATTTTGATTTTAAATTTTTGGTTCCACACACGAACTTACCAAGAAATGTTCCGACATAAATAAATTGACATCGCTTATGTAAAACACGCACATTGCCTCCTATGCCTCTCGGCACGACTATATTACCAGATTCGCCGGATAAATACAACCACCCCGTATGCTATTTCTTCTAAAACAGCCGATTGTTTCTGTTATCCCGTCCGCGCAGGTCTTGTCTATGTATGCCGGTTCTGATACCATTGCAGCGATTTTGGCGATAAGAAATATTTTGGGAGTTCGTTAATGGAGTTGCAAAATGAACGGTAAAAAATACTTTATAGCGGCTGTTTTTACCTGTTTTCTGACCACGCTTGCAGTTGCCCAGCCATTTGTCAAAATATGGGAAGAGCCGCTTGTCCTTCCTACTTACAGACTTGAGCCTTCTGACCTTAATCCGATGTTCTACACGCATGAATCTTACCAGGGTGCGGAAAAGAGGATTTACCCCTACCCAGTCCAGGATAAGGTGACTGATATTCGCGAGGAGAAAACTTACAATGCCTTGTTCCTTGAAAACGACTACATCCGGCTTTCGGTTCTGCCCCAGATAGGTGGGCGATTGTTTTGGGCTGTTGACAAGACGAACAATTACGAGATTTTTTACCACCAGCATGTCATTAAGCCGGCGTTAATCGGGATGCTCGGGGCCTGGATTTCCGGCGGAATTGAATGGTGTGTCTTTCACCACCACAGAAATACGACCAATATGGCGGTCGATTATACACTGGCGGAAAATCCTAACGGGAGCAAGACAATATGGTTTGGCGAATTGGAGCGCCGTCATCGGATGAAATGGCTAATCGGCATTACGCTTTATCCGGACAAATCCTATATCGAGGCCACAGTTAAGCTTTTTAACCGAACTGCTTTTCCTCATTCAATACTCTACTGGGCAAACGTCGCCGTGCACGCCAATGACGAATACCAGATTATTTTTCCGCCGAGTGTCCAGGTGGCGACATATCACTCGAAGAATGATTTCTCACACTGGCCGATTTCAAACGAAGTGTATCGCGGAGTTGACTACAAAGGCGTGGACTTAAGCTGGTGGAAAAACCACCCTGAGCCTGTTTCTTTCTTTGCCTGGGACCTTAAAGAGAATTTCTTCGGCGGCTATGACCACGGGAAACAGGCCGGCGTTGTTCACGTTGGTAACCACCACATCGTTTGCGGCGCGAAATTATGGGAATGGAGTCCGGGGCCGTTTGGCCGGATGTGGGACAAAATTCTGACCGACACCGACGGCCCTTATGCCGAGCTTATGGCGGGGGCTTATTCGGACAATCAGCCCGATTATAGCTGGATAAAACCTTATGAAGTAAAGACTTTCAAGCAATATTGGTATCCGGTTCGCGGTATTGGGGGGTTCAAAAATGCAAACATAAATGCCGCAGTGAATCTCGAAGTCGAGCCGAACAATATTGCCAAAATCGGTTTTTGCACCACATCGCAGTATTCGAATGCCAAAGTGCTTCTGGAATCCGGCGGCAAGTTAATTCTTGAGCAGCGAATCAACATCTCCCCAGACAAACCTTTCACAAAAGAGGTGGCGGTCCCTGTCGGCACGAAAGAAGGCGATTTGAGGGTCTCTTTACTTTCATCTTCTCCACAGGACACCTTACTCCACAGGACGCCTTATGGCGGGTGGAACGAAACTTTGATTACTTATCAGCCCGTCGAAAGAAAGGACGAGCCCAACTTGCCGCCGGTTGTAAAGCCGCCGCCTGCTCCAAAGGACATAGCAAGCATTGAGGAACTTTACTTCACAGGCCTTCGCCTCGAACAGATTCACAACCCACGTGTGGACCCGTATGCGTATTACGAGGAAGCTTTGAGAAGAGACCCCGGTGACAGCCGCACAAACACAATTCTCGGCATCGATTACAATAAGCGTGCAATGTTCAAAGAAGCCGAACTGAAACTGCGAAAGGCTGTCGAAAGAATCTCCGCAGAATATACCAGGCCCGCAAATGCAGAAGCCTATTATCATCTTGGCCTGGCCCTCAGAGCCCAGGGGAAACTCGATGAGGCTTATGACGCATTTTATCGAGCGACCTGGGATTATGCTTTTCATTCGGCTGCTTACTACCAGTTGGCCGAGCTTTCCTGCAGGAAACGGGATTTTGTCACCGCCCTGGAGCATCTCGACCGGTCACTATCTACAAATGCTCTGAACACCAAAGCTCTGGGTGTAAAGGCCGCGGTTCTGCGAAAACTCGGGAAGCTCGAACAGGCAAAGCAAATCGCTTCGGATGTTATCGCCGCCGACCCGCTTGATTTCCTGGCGACAAATGAATTGTATCTTGCCGAATCTGCCCTGGGCGTAAGGGCGGTTCGCTCCACAGGACACCTTACGGTGGAACCGCCCCTACTGGCTGACCTGACAGCAAAAATGAGGGGCGAAGTAGAATCTTATCTTGAGCTTGGCATTGACTATGGCAATTGCGGTTTGTGGGATGAGGCGGTCGAAGTCCTTTTGCGTCCTGTCAGAAGCAAAATGAAGTTCGCGTGCACATATCCTATGGTATATTATTACCTCGGCTATTTCTACCAGCAAAAGGGAGATACGGATGAGGCTTCCAAATATTATTCTCTGGCAGAGAAGATGCCGAGCGATTACTGTTTTCCATTCCGGTTAGAGTCAATCGATGTTCTTAATTCTGCTATTGAGCACAATCCTTCTGATGCGCGGGCCTATTATTACCTTGGCAATCTCTTCTATGACCTTCAGCCGGAGGTGGCGATTGAGCTGTGGGAAAAATCGCGTGCAGTTGACGATTTTCACCCGCCTTCGGCGGGCAAGTTTGCCATTGTGCATCGTAACCTCGGCTGGGCCTATTATCGAACCAAAGCAGACGTCCCCCAAGCCGTCGCCTCCTACGAAAAGGCTGTTGCCTGCGACGGTAATGACCCACGGCTTTATGTCGAGCTGGACCATCTTTATGAAGTCGGCAATATATCGCCTCAAAAACGGCTTGCTTTACTCGAGGGAAACCATCAAACGGTGGTTAAACGCAACGACAGCTTTCTGCGTGAAATTATGGTTCTCGTTTTGGCGGGAAAATATGACAAGGCACTTGACTTTCTGGCAAACAATCATTTCCACGTTCGCGAAGGCGGCGGGGAAATCCATGAAGTGTATGTTGATGGTCATTTGTTAAGAGGGTTGCAGTATTTTGAGAGTAAGAAATTAGATGAGGCCCTCAAGGATTTCCTTGCAGCTTCAGAATATCCCGAGAACCTCTCTGTCGGCAGGCCCAAGAATGACAGTCGTGCTCCCCAGGTGGCATATTATATCGGCACCGCATACGAAGTTTTGGGAGATACTAAAAAAGCTGCCGAGTTCTACCAGAAGGCCGCCGACCAGAAAGGCACGTCGGGATGGCCGGAAACCCGATTTTACCGGGGGTTGGCTTTGCACGGGCTCGGCCAGAAAGACGCAGCAAACAAGATATTCGAGGAATTGATTAACAGTGCCAGGCAAAAACTTTCGCAAAAGGCAGAAATAGACTTCTTTGCCAAATTCGGCGAGCAGCAAACAGAAGATGCCCGCAAGGCCGATGCTCACTACGCACTCGGCCTGGGCTATCTGGGTAAGGGAATGCTTGATGAGGCCAGGACCGAATTTGAAGAAGCCGTCAAACTAAACGTCAGTCACGTATGGGCCAAGGCACAGCTAAGAAGCGTAAAAGTTAAAAGTAAAGGCTAAAAACCAATGAATTAGAAATTCCACAGTTTTACGCTTTAAGTTTTAAGCTTTCAGTTACCTTTTACTACCTGCTCGCGCTGCACCTTGTAGAGTTCACCCTTCCATCTAATGGCAGCATGGCCAAAACCGTGAAAGATGCGCACGCGATGGCTCTCATTTAAGTCCCTGTCATCCATCGCCCGCAGTGTAAACAAAGCCCCTTTGGGGTATTCTTCTCCAGCCCAACGACTTGCATAAAAGGCGGCAAAACGTGGCCCTTCCACCACAAATCCCCAAGACGGCAGGATGACATCTCCCCCCAACTTCGATGTAACCTGGGCTTCGGTTGTCCCGAAATTCACGATGACCTTTGTTGCGCTCTGGCCGGCACCATAAGTGACCTGTCTGACCGTGAGGTCTTTGGTAAGAAACTCCATCTGCATCAGGCGGTCGTGGGCAGTTGCCGTATGCAGTGGTCCAAGCACCTCATGCGTATTCTTTAGAAACACATCTGTGGGATGCATTCCTTCGGCCCACCCCTCATCGCTGCGGGTCCAGCACGCCGGGTTGGGACTTTGTGTCTCCTTATCCGCTTTGCCCCGGCCGGTTGCCGACTGCCAGTAGAGGTGGTCGGGAAATGAGTGATAATGAAGCGGACGTGCGCACAAGACGTGATGAGCAACATACTCGGCTGCTTTGTCTGAAGGGTAGCCATATTTGCCGTAGCATATCTGACAATCATGATAGACCATTTCAAAGAAGGGTATGACCGTGGCTCCAAGGTCCTCCGGCTTCAGGTTATGAAAATATCGGCCCGAGACGCCCACAAGCCCCTCAAAAAAGTCGCTGTGGGCTAGCGCCCATTCGCGCCCACACTCACTGCCGAAAATGCCGAACATTTCCCGGGCGTAGTCACTGAGGCGAATTTTCCAGGCGATATCGTCATTTCGGCCGATGGGATGATTTGGGTCGGAGCATTCTCGCGGCCCCACTGCGTAAGTTGTGTCGATAAAATAGCTCCAGGGCGAAAAAAGCTTATGAATTTCAGGCAGGTTCTGCGGCCTTTTAGCGAGTTCCAACTGTTTGGGTGCACAGACCATATATGCTCGTCCGCCAAGCCACCTGCCTCCTTTGATGAGCGAGCCATCGGGATTTTTCTCGATAAAAGCCGGGTCCCAGCTCTTTGCATCGCGATACATATCCTGGACATTATCGTGCAGGCACGCGACATAGCCCAATGCCTGCACACGCTTGATGGCGTTTGCCAGCGCCTCGTTGCCGCCACACTCCGGATTGGCCGGCAGGTTGTCAGGGTGCCGGCAGTCATAGCCGCCTTCCGTCCAGCCGCCGATAATGAATAGGGACCGTTCGATGCCCACATCCTTGCGGAGGTGCTCAGCGATTTGGGCCGTCTCGTCGAACGTCCAGTGAACCTTAACCGATTCCTCTTTTGTGCTCTCTTCGTTCATACGGCGCGCAAGGCAGGTCCACAGCTTGGCATTGGCTGCACCAATCATAAGCTCAACGTGCGGCTCCCGGCGGATTTTCTCACGTAGTGTTACCGCGAACCCTTGCTTTTCGGCGTAGCGGCGATAGCCGGCAGCTATTGTATTCCAGTCGCCTTTGCCCAGCGGTATCAGGCGCACTGTTCTGGCACTGCGGCGTAGTTCAAGAGTCGCCGTCAGCTTCTGGCGATACGGTTTATCTGCGGGCCTGGTGCTCTCTAATTCTGGGAATACGTAAGCATCGTCCCAGGTCACGACCAGCGCCGAGCCGCCCTTTACGAAGCCAAGCATATTTATATGGCTGCCTTCGTAATCGGATGTGCCGAACACCTGCTTAAACGCCTTGCCGCTGTCGGCTGGAATCAGCAGCCCTTCACGGCAGGGGACAATAGCATAACCGCCTTCGATGTCCGTAATGGACAGCGCATCATCAAGCACACGGACAACACCATCTGCTTTGCCTTCGTAACGAAGCTCGAGAGCTTGTCCACCATCGACAAGTGCAAAAACCACCCCTGTGCCGTTCTCCTTAAGCAGGCGCACAGAGTTCTTGTCCGTGGTCTCTGATTTTACGAAGTTGCCCTCGAGCCATGCAGCAGCACCTGGCCCGGCCATACCATCAGAGGGCCACCTGGCTGTCGAGCGTTTATCCAACAAGGCCCATTGGCCCGTTACGTCATTTACCTCAACCATCAGGGACTGGCTTTCTAACCTCACGATACCAGCTTTAGCGGTGGGGGATATCGGGAACGCTAAAAGACAAAGTAGAACAAGCTTACGCATAATTATGCTCCTACTTAAGTTAAAACTTTATAACCGGCACATTGCATAGAACATTAATAGATACGCTCGTAAATTTTTACATTAACAGAATAGCAAATATGGCTCACAGATAAAAGTATTTTTGGCAATTGCTCCAAATTACTTTAAGTGGAATGCCATGGGGACAGGAATTCTGCCATTTGACCCTTGCTATTCTTTTTGATTCCTGTTATTTTTTTATCTCCCACTGGGGACACCAAGTGGTGGTGTGTTTTTTCATAGAACGTATAGAGGTCAGATATGGCTAAGGTAGCAGTTTTTCTGTTGGGAGCTTTATTTTTTGCACGAATCGCACTGGCCGGCGAGGTCATTTCCTCATCGCCGCAAAGGCAGCCGGCTATTGATAATTTGTTGGCGGGGCAATTCAAATGGATGGTTAGTTCACCTCTGGTCTATCCTGCTGACCGCCCGGCCGACCCTGTGTATTCGGTGAAGGACCCTACAATTGTCCGCTACCAGGGTCGCTGGCACCTGTTCTGCACAATCCGTGGTCAAAAGCGGTCGCACCAGATAGAATACCTCTGCTTTGAGGATTGGAAAGATGCCAACACTGCAAAACGTTATGTGCTGACGCTCAGCGAAGGATATTTCTGTGCTCCACAGGTGTTTTATTTCACAGCTCATAAGAAGTGGTATCTGATATGTCAGGTAAGTGACGAGTCCCGCAAGCCCGCGCTTCAGCCCGCCTATTCGACAACAGACAACCTTGCCGACCCTAATTCGTGGAGCAAGCCGGCACTGCTCTTTTCCAAGCAGCCGGACAATGTGAATGCGTGGATAGACTTCTGGATAATTTGCGATGCTACGCGGGCACATCTATTTTTTACATCGCTTGATGGACAGATGTGGCGGTCGGAAACAAAGTTGACAGACTTTCCCGGCGGCTGGTGCCAGCCGAGCGTTGTGCTGCGTGGTGATATCTTCGAGGCAAGTCATACATATTATCTGAAGGGGCTGGGCAAGTTTTTGACTGTAGTTGAGGCACAGGCCGATGGCCGACGATACTACAAGGCCTACCTTGCAGAGACACTCGATGGGCAATGGATGCCTCTGGCAGCGACGAAAGGTAAGCCGTTTGCCGGCCCGGCCAACGTCACGCCCACAGGTGCGCACTGGACCGACTCATTTAGCCATGGTGAGCTTATACGAGATGGTTTCGACCAAACGCTGGCGGTGGACCCTAATAAACTGATGTTTCTGTTCCAGGGAGTGAGCGACCAGGACAAGGCGGGGAAAAAGTATGGCGAAATCCCGTGGTGGCTGGGAATACTTACGGCGGCGCAATAAAAATTTGTGACAATTGGCCGGTAAATTTGAATGGGTTCGAGACGTTCTCCGTGTTCTCTGCAGCAAAAACTTCACCAAATGGCGGATATGTGTAGTAGTTTCTTACCTGGCCCTGGTTGTTAATCACCTGCCGGACACTGCCTAATCTATCATGCAAATAGAAATACATAGCCGCCGTATGCGGCCCATTGTGCTGGGTGAGTATCTGGCCGTTGGCGTAGATATAGCTCTTTTGAATCCGCATATCCTGCGTGTTGGTGGGGAAGGTTCCAAATACCACAAGCATACATAAGGATAGTAATACACTTTTCATGAGATATCTTCCTTTCTCCGGGACAATAATAAACCTCATCTCGTTGTGTTTTCAAGACGGATTTGATATTTTATCGGAAAAGATGCTCAGGTGCGTAGATGAGCAGGGCTGAATTGGCAATGTCAGATTATTGGAGAGTGCAGATTATGATGTTGGAAAGAGTGCTTTTTCATTTTCACTTGTTTCTATCAATGGTTAACTGGGATTCGATAGCGGTGATTTTCCGAAACGGGCATAACGTCACTGGGAAGACCGGTTTGTATGTGGCCGGCTTATTGGTTTTGGGCCTGTCCTGTTTTGGGAACGATGCGATTGGAGGTCTTCTAAAAGGTGGATTCAAACCATTTGAAACACCTCGACCTGTTACAGCCGGACAGTGGGATAAACGCAAGGCCGATTTGCGAAAAAAGTTGTGGCAGATTCTTGGTGATACGCCGTCGCTATTTACACCGCAGGCAACCGTCCATAAAAAAGAGGCCAGGGACAGCTACACACTGGAACGATTTACATTTGATAATGGTGTCGGTGATACCGTATATGGGTATCTGCTGATACCGGCAGGTCACAAGGGCCGTGGGCCGGCAATTCTTTATAATCATTATCACGGCGGGCAGTATAAACAAGGCAAGGAGGAAGTGCTGACAAAGGCGTTTTCGGAGCTGGACTTTGCAACAGGTGAGGAACTGGCACGGAAAGGTTACATCGTTCAATGTATCGACGCATACGCGTTCGGCGAGCGTTGCTTCCAGGGACCGGCTGGCGAGAAGGAAGAAGACGGAGCGACTGAATCTTCACTGTTTAAGACATTTCTCTGGGAAGGACGGACATTGTGGGGAATGATGGTTCGCGATGACCTTTTGGCATTGAACTGCCTGCTGTCACGGCCTGAGGTCGATCCCAATCGCATCGCAGCAATGGGGATGAGCATGGGGTCCACGCGAACCTGGTGGGTGGCGGCACTGGATGAACGTATTAAAGTGGCCGTCAGCGTCTCTTGCCTGACGCGGTATCAGAATCTAATTGCTCATGGTTCGGTTCGGGCACATGGTATTTATTATTATGTACCCAGTATGCTTAAGGAGGGAATCGATACCGAATCTGTGGTCGGTTTGATTGCGCCTCGGCCGCACCTGACTTTGACCGGTGACCAGGACGAAGGTTCTCCGGCTGACGGCGTGCAAATAATCAACGCCTTCCAGGAGCATCTCTACAAGTGTTACGAAAAAGAAGACAATTTTCGCGGGATATTGTATCCAGGTGTGGGCCATACCTATACACCACAGATGTGGGAAGAGACACTACGGTGGCTGGAAAAGCATTTGTAAAGATTTTGTAAAACATTATTTATGCCCATTCAGCGGCCTGTGCCCGGGCAATGGCTCAGTCCTATAACGGAGTTTTGCGGGATAGTTGCGTTGGTCTGCCGGCTGGGAATCGAATCAGTTGAAATATGAGCTTAAAGGGGTCGTTAAATGTATCCGAGGATTCATTACTGAAGATGCTAAGTTTTTGCTATTTTGGCGGTTTTGGTCTTAAGGCGCTTTTGACTTTTTCTTTACAGGGACCTATAAAGTCGGCGGCTATCATCCGGGAAGGCCTTGGCATCGTGTGTTATTGGTGTTGTCGTATTGGCGTAAGCCATCCCTGACGGGAATGAGGTTTTGCATGCACCCCGTGTTTAGAGCGAAATACATATCCGGACGTGTGCCCCACCACTTGGTGTCCCCAGTGGGACTACGCTTGGGCGATTTGAGAAAAAGCTTGACATAAAATGCAGTATTAAGTATAATAAACAAGATTGAAGTCTGCTTTTAAGCATGCACGTAGAGGAGGTGTTTTAAGCAGAAAATCCAATAACTAATGATATAAGAGAAAGGAAGATAATGATGTCCATAAAAACAATAACAGGGGGAGTTTTGGTGCTGATTGCGGTAGGGCTGGCGGGTTGTTTTTCTTCTAATCCCAAAGACATCCAGGCCTTTCTGAAGCCGCAGCAAGCCAATGTCACCGCTGAGAGTTATGTTCTGCAGCCGCCAGATGAGGTTGAGATACATTGCTCAAAGGTGCCGGAAGTCCACATGCAACGACAGCAAATTCGTCCGGATGGTAAGATAAGCTTTGAGTCTTTGGGCGAAATAGAAGCTGCCGGCAAAACTGTTGAACAGGTTGCGAGCAGCTTGCGGACAAAGGTATTAGAGCTTTACAAGTTGACGGACGAAAAGCCGATAGATATTCGGATAGTTACGTACCGGAGCAAGGTCTATTATGTGTTGGGCGAGGTTTATACGCCCGGTCCCAAGATCTATACTGGGCGCGATACGATAATAACTGCGATTGCGGGAGCGCAACTTAACCCTATGGCTTGGAAGGAAAGGATTCAGATAATAAGGCCGTCACCAGACAAGAATGTTCGACCTCAAATCTTTGAGGTGAACTTTGAACGTATGGCTGTACACGGCGACACCAGCAAAAATGTTATGTTGCAGGAAGGCGATATAATATTTGTGCCGCCAACTATTTTATCTGCTATAGCAATGAAGATAGAGGAAGTTGTCCGACCGATTGGCCGAGCTTTCTCGGCAGTGTATATTGTCAATAGTGCGGGTTATGGTGGCGGCGGTGGTGGTTACGGTGGCGGATACGGTGGCGGATACGGTGGTTACTAGGATTAGTTGCAAAGGCCAAAAATTTCCCGGATGTATGTCAGGGATTCTATAGGATGTAATGATGTTTAGACGAAGAGTGCTGAAGTTAATTCATCTTGCCAGCACGGTATGGTTCGTTGTGTGTGTGGGCTACATTTTTGTTCTGGGCTTGCACCAGGCGGGCATTCGTTGGTGGGTCGTATTTTCCCTGTCGGGGCACGGTGCACTGGTAGTTTTTCTGTTGATTAGTTTGTATTTGTTTGCGATTTACAGAGGGGTTAGCAGCAGCCAGAAAGAGCAAGTAGAGCATCCTCTGACCAGCACCCCGCACTACACGATGTTCTATGTTGTAACACCCTTTTTAGGCGGCCTGGCAGGCTGCCTGGGAATGATAGGCGTAAGCACGGTCAGCCAGTTTCTGTCAGGAATTGCCCTGGGGTCTCTTGGGGCAACATTTTTGGTCTGGGTGATTGTCGATCCGGTGGCGGGTCTGCTGGAAATGCTGTTGCCGCCCACAAGCCGGAAACATCGCGCCGAACGGCTGGCTCAGGCCAGGGCCCAACGTGAGAACAGGCAAAGAGAACGTGAGCATTTGTTGGCAGAGGTGCTGGCGAAGGAAAAATTGGATGTGTGCCGCTGGCAGGATGCGCTGAAGCCGCAGGCCGAAAGGCTTGCTGGACTGTTGACGACTGAGAAAATTGACTTTCAGAATGCGGAGCGTGAGGCAGCGAACATAGGTGTCATTGCATGGCAAAGGGGAGGACTGACTTGTATGCGGGCACTTCGCGATATGGCAATAGCCTTGACCAGGCAGAGCAGCCCAAATAAGGTTATTGTTGACTATATCACGGTTTGGTGGGATGGTATTGGAAGTTGGCGGAGTCCATCCCTTCTCGAAGTGGCAAATTCTTAAGGGGGAAACAGTATCTTCAATTTTTGATAAGGAGTAAGGGTGATGTTTAGAACAAGAACTGTGGTCATCGTATTGGTCGTAGTCTCAATTATCTCGACATGCGGTCTCGGCGCGACAATCTTTGTGGATGCCGGTAGCCCCTATGATCCGGGCAGCGGGACGCCTGCGGAGCCTTTCCGGAGGATTCAAGATGCAATTGACGCCGCACAAGGTGGTGACATTGTTAAGATACGGCCCGGTGTCTATACGGGTCAGGGCAACTACGACCTCGACCCGCATGGGAAAGGCATAACTGTCTGCAGCATAAATCCTGAAGACCCGAATATTGTGGCGAGCACCATTATCGACCCCGATGGCAAAGGACGCGGCTTTTGCTTTCAGAGCAGCGAAAGTTCTAATTGTGTAATTTGTGGGTTGACCATCCAGAATGCTTACAGCGGTGGTGGGGGTGCTATTTTCTGTTGGCAGAGCAGCCCAACAATAAACAACTGCATTATTCGAGATAGTTCGACTCTGACTTATGGCGGGGGTATTTTTTGCTATGGCGGCAGCCCGCGACTGGTCAGATGCATTATCAGTGGTAACTTAGCAGGAGAGGACGGTGGTGGCATCTCATGTACGTCCGGACAACCTGTAATCAGAAGTTGCATCATAGCTGGTAACATGGCCTTGGGATGGGAGTATGGCGGTGGAGGCGTGGATTGCTACGATTCGGGCAACGCCATATTGCAAAGTTGCACCATAGCAGGTAATCGGGCGCCTGAAGGCGCAGGTGGCGGACTATTATCTGTGGGTAGTGATATAGAAATTGAGGACAGCATCTTCTGGGATAATGGTGCACAACTTGGCTCGCAGATAGCAGTGCCCTCCTGGTTTGGAATTCCTACTGCTGCTATGGTGGCCTACAGCGATGCCCAGGGCGGTAAAGCGGCGGTCTATAAGGGGTCACTGAGCACCTTAAACTGGGGCAGCGGCAACATAAATTCCGACCCATGTTTTGTCAGCCCAGGTTATTGGGATAATAACGGCACGCCAGGTAATCCAAGCGATGATTCTTGGGTTAGCGGTGATTATCATTTGAGCGCCGGTTCGCCATGCATTAACACAGGTGACCCGAATTATACGGGTGAAGCCAATGATTTGGATATAGATGGCGACCAGCGGGTCATTAGTGACATAATAGATATGGGTGCTGATGAATATACCCAGACCAGTCGGTACACACTAACGATTTCCTCGAGCAATGGCGGCTCGGTGAGCACTCCTGGGGAAGGCCAGTTCCAGTATGATGATGGAACTGTGGTGGCAGTAGAGGCAGAGGCTGATGAGAATTATCACTTCGTAATCTGGACGGGCACGGCTGTGAATGCAGGTAAGGTTACAGACCCCAACTCTGCAAATACTACGGTTACTATTGATGCGGATTATACACTCCGGGCGAACTTCGAAATTGACCAGCGCACGCTGACGATTTCCTCAGCGATTGGTGGCTCGGTTTCTACGCCAGGTGAGGGAGCCTTCCAGTATGACCACGGTGCTGCGGCGCCGGTCGCTGCGAAGGCCGATACTAATTATTGCTTCTTAATCTGGACAGGCACAGCCGTTGATGCTGGAAAGGTAGCAGAACCGAATGCAGCGTCCACTACGGTTACTATGGATGGCGATTACACGCTGCGGGCGAACTTCGTGACAGCACTTACTGTGCTATATGTTGACGATAATGCCCCCGGCGACCCGGGGCCTAATGACCCTGCTATCAGCGACCCCAATGAGGATGGAAGTAGCGAGCATCCGTTCGATATGATTCAGGAAACCATCAATCTTGCCGTAGATGGAGTCACAGTAATTGTTCGTGAAGGTATATACTATGAAAACATCAACTTCTCCGGCAAAAATATTACCGTTACGAACGAAGACCCTAATGACCCAAATGCGATGGCGAATACCATAATCGACGGCAATGGTGTGGGCACAGTTGTGAGTTTCCTCGGCGGAGAAGATGCTAATTGTGTGCTCGAAGGGTTCACGCTTACAGGCGGTATTGCTGAACAGGGAGGCGGCATTTATTGCTATCGCAGCAGCCCCAGTATTTGCGGATGCAATCTCAGCGCAAACCGGGCAAACTATGGCGGCGGGATGTATTGTCGTGAGGCCAGCCCGACACTAACCAACTGCATCTTTAGCGGGAACCTGGCCGCGTTTAATGGAGGCGGTATATACAGCATCGATAGCAATAGCCCTCCGACTCTGACCAACTGCACGCTTAGCGAGAACTCGGCAAGCAATGGGGGCGGGATTTACAACTACCGCAGCAAGTCGGTGCTTGCCAATTGTATCCTCTGGGGCAATAGTGACGGTGGCGGTGTAAACGAGTCTGCCCAGATAGATGTCAACGACAGCAATGCTTCAATCAATTTTAGTTGTATTCAGGGGTGGACGGGAGCTTTCGGCGGCACGGGTAACTTCGCTGCCGACCCGTGCTTTGCTGCACCGGGTTATTGGGATAATAACGGAACGCCGGCGGATGTAAACGATGATTTCTGGGTGGATGGCGATTACCACTTAAGGTCGAAATGGGGCAGATGGGACCAGAACGCCGGCGATTGGGTTTTTGATGCCAAGACGAGTTTGTGCATCGATGCCGGAGACCCGAATTCGGACTGGAGTTCTGAGCCGTGGCCAAATGGCAAGCGCATAAATATGGGTGCTTACGGCGGGACGAATCAGGCAAGTATGAATGGCAGTCCCGGCGATTTCAATCTTGACGGCGTTGTAAACTTTGTGGACTTCTGCGAATTTGCCCGCAAGTGGCGGCTTAAAGGTGATTTCATTGAGGATTTGGACCTCGATGGCTCAGTTGACACCGATGACCTCGGCCTATTTGCCGAGACCTGGCTGTGGCGAAAATAGTAACTGGGCAAGGTGTGGCGATTAAAAATAAAGGGGCGAAGTCACTAAACTTCGCCCCTTTTTGCTTGTGCTTGTTTAGCAATTATTTACTGCTGCTTTTCACAATGTTCTTCGTCTTCTCAGCCAGCCGACAATGCCAACACCAACACCGCCGAGAGCGATAGCACCCGGAGCGGGAATGATTGTGGAATAGACCATGTTGTCTAATTCATACGTCTCCACCCCGCCCGTGCCGGCGGCAGTAAGAATCACATTGGTAAACGAGGGGCTGGCAATGAAGCCCCTGAATTCACCTGACAGAGTATTTTCCCATTCGGCGATGACAGGACTTCCATCAATGTACACTTTGATGCCCGTGCCAGGCCCGCCTGGGTTAGCGAGGTCCCAGTATCCGCCAAAAGCGGTAATAGGACGAGCAAAATGCCATGTGGTAGTTGCTTCACCGAGTTCTACTACATCCAGCCATACGCCATTTACTATATCCACGTAGCCATTGTTGCTGATAACACTAACACCGGGATTTAAGGCGGCATCTGTGAAAAATTCCTCATCGTAACCGCCAACAGCCAACTCCCAAAGGGACCTGTCAGTGTAAACCAAAACCCCGCCTCCCGCGTAAACTGATGTTTGGGAACCTACAATTGAGAAGACGGTGAATAATACTAAACAAGTTGTTATTGATTTTCTCATTCCATTTCTCCTTCCTCTCTTTTTATTTTCCTTCAAAGATAGATTTCAATTCATCGTTGTAAATTCAGGGCAAAGCCAAAGCCCTGACCGCAACTGCTTTTCACAATGCTCTTCTTCTTCTCAGCCAGCCAACGAGGCCTACTCCGATACTGGCCAACAAGATAGCACCTGGAGCAGGGATGGGTGTAACAGTAACACTCACCTCGCCTACGTTGTTAGTCCATTCGTAGCCATTATTGAGTCCGAAGAACAGCCTGGTAGCAGTGCTCGGAATGGTAATGTTCTCTAAGCTGGACCCGATAACGAACGCCTGCTGCAGGAGCGGGCTTGTCATAACGTCCCCAAAAGTCAGGCTCGATGGTGCGCTGAGCGCGACAGGCGCAGCGTCTGTTAAGAATACTCCGAGCAACGCATTTAAGTTGGTGCTGAGTACCGGACTTATCCCTAAATCGATGTACGCCTGATGAGTTGGGTCGTAGCCAGCGTAACCGTCCGGTCCGCTGAGTAGCGCGGGCCCATGGCCCCACGTCCCGGTGGCGGTGATTGACAAGATCGTGCCGCCAAAACCAGTAATGTCAACAAATGGTGGTATCGTGGTCGGGTCGGTTAGATCCCCGTAGTAGTCCGCCGCTGTCCAACCCGACGGAGCAGCAATCGGTGAGCTTTGCCCAGCGAACGACGGGCACGCCGTCCCCGGAACGCTGATGGTCACACTAGCCATCGCCGGTCCGGCCGACGTAAACGTAACTGCAAGAGCTATTAAAATTGTTAAAAACTTCTTCATTTTTATATCTCCTTATCTGTTCGTTACTTCGTTAGTTCCTGTAACCAAACCACTGAATTAACTGAACTACAGTGTTCTACGTCTGCGGAGCCAGCCGACAAATGCTACACCAATGCTGCCTAACACAATAGCGCCCGGTGCAGGAATTGTTGGGCCTATCTCCTCCTGCAACGCTCCACCACCTAATTCGTAGACCGTACCTGAACTCCACCCTGATATCCAAAGGTGGTTGTTGGGGCCATAGCCCATACCTTCAACATAAGGTGAGGCTGAGTAGCTAAAGGTTTTGTAAGGAGAACCGGGAGCATCAAGGACATTGCCTGCTGCATCAAGCCGGTACTGGATGAGTATATCGGATGTCATATCCGAAATAAACAGTGAGTTGCCGATTATCTCCATGCCGTCGTGGTGATCACCGGAAAGATTTGGATGTGTGAACAGATATGTCCATGACAATCCATCCAATCTATATATTTCCCGGTACGTTCCGCCGGCCCACCAGGTTCCGCTGGCTTCGTGGTATGCAAAGGTCTGTGTGGTTCCGGGAGTAGTCGGCCCAATTACGGTTCTGTTCAGCCAGCCAAAATCCCAGTGAGTGATGCCGAAGTCATCCGCACCATAATATATTCCAGAATCGTTCACGTAGAATTCGTTCTCATGGCCGGAACTGTAATTGCCCACGAGATAAGGGTCGCCCACTCGCGTGAATGTTCTCGGCGCTATTGGGCCGGTCGCTTCGGGGTTCAGCGGATGCATATTCTCATCGCCCGCAGTCTCCACCCTGTAGATATACGCGTAAGTATCTCCTCCATAAGACGGCCCGCCGGTGAAGAAGAGATATTCTCCTCCGGCAATGCCCTCAACACGACCGGCGGTATCCACGTAGCCGCCTACACCGGTAGTATAGCCTACACCGGGATTAAAATCTCCATAGTTGTAGTAGTCATCCGCCTGTACTGATTGTGAGGCCACAATAGCACTCGCAATCGATGCCACAACCAAAATGTCTCTGATCGATTTGAACGCGTGCACATAGTTTTTCATTTTTTTCACCTTCTTTCTTCATTTCGCTCCAAGGAAGAGGTCTCGAAGCGTAGCCAAGCGCTCGGAACAGGAAAGATATCCTGCGTGGGCGCATATCTAATAAACAATCCTCACAGTGCTGTTCTTCTTCTCAGCCAGCCGACAAGACCTACGCCAATACTGCCCAGCAGAATGGCACTGGGGACAGGAATAATCTGGGGCTCAGGGTCGACACGCCACTCCTCAAATCCATCATCAGAAGGTGCATCGGCTGCCTCATGCAACCCGAAGACCGAATACAGATAGACGTAATCCCTGCCCGCAGGCAAAGTGCCTGGAATGGGAATGAGTGCTAACATATCTGCCTTGCCATTCCCGCCGGTGTTGATTCTAAAGTCCAGCAGAATCCAGTTGTCCTGACCCGGGCTAAGCCCAGAATCGAGGTCGTAAATCGGCGTACTGAAATTGCCTGGGTATCCTGTCAGGTTTCCCGCATTTTCCAGATGGATTTTGAGCTCATCCAGCGACAGAAGATGACCCTTATCGCTGTTTGTCTCATCAAAGTCCAACCCGAATTCCCAATACCTATTGCTGCCCCTGGTCACGACCGGCAGGTCACTTACCAGCAACGAGTGGCACCAATTGCTGCCGCCTGGACCCTTTGTGTCAAACTCGAAAGCCGCATTGTCTGTGTTGTACCCCGCCTCTGTACCATTTCCCCCAAGCCTGACGAACGGCTGGTAGTTGCCCGTCCCAGATGGCTGCCAAGTGAGCTGCTCAAAGATAGCCCCGTTGATTGTTCCTGAGGAACCCTGAGTAGTAAGGTCAACCGTAGGGACGTCAACCACAAGGGGGAGCGAGGGCTGACCAATTGCAGGTATGCAAAGAGTTAAGGCCGGCAGAATAGCTACTAATAGTAGTTTCTTCATCAGGACTCCTTTCCAAAAGCTAATCCAGAGGTAAGAAAAAATCCTGCCCTCGGTTGCTTTTCTTATATCCTTATAATGTTCTACCCGCTTATGGCGGGCGCTCGGCTTCGACTCCGTCGAAGCCGACTAGCGATTTATCCGCCTTGCGTGTGGCGGACTAAAAACTAACTACTAACGACTCTCAAACTGACCCCCGCCAAAGGCGGGTTTCAAAACGGTCAGTTTGAGCTACAAAGCTCTCAGGGCAGCAGGAAGGAGCTCACGTCCCTGCGACGCTCTCTTCCTACTTACCCTATCAAGCTTATTGTCCATAGTTGTTCAAACCTACAGTGTTCTTCTTCTGCGGAGCCAACCGACAAGGCCAACGCCAATACTGCCGAGCAGAATAGCACCTGGAGCGGGAATCAACACTAACTGGTCTTGCCTGCGATAATTGTAGTCCCCCGCATTGTCTTTCTTGAACAGATTCAAGACCCGAACGTTGCCAATACTGTCTGAACCCCATCTGATATACCAGTCGCCACCGGAGGCGACCGCAATGCCGGCTTCGGTCACGTATTCATTTGACACGCCGAGGCTTTCATTTTCGATATACCAGATTGCCTTTTGTAGTTTATCCGCATTGGTGTTGTTATACGCGAAGCCGCCGGCGAGCCATTTGTCGTAAAGATAGGCAGTTCTTGGATCGAGAGGGTCAGAACCATTGGGTTGGTTATTGTAGATTGCAGCGGTGCTGAGCAACGCATCATAGTCGGTGTTGAGTGCTATGAACTCAGTAGTCTCAAGACAAAACGTTTTGAATACTTCGCCGACAGGATGCCCCGGGAGGGGGTCTCCGACACCCGTCCAATTTATTTTGAACTCTCCACCGGCGGTGGTTCCATAACAGCCGGTTCTATCGCCGATATGAACACGGGTAAAGCCGGCGAAAGCGGGGGCGGCGATTGCCAGGCAAGCCGCCAGAATTATCAACTTAATTATTTTCTTCATCAGGACTCCTTTCCAATAAGCTAATCCAGGGGTAAGAAAAAATCTTACCTTCAGTTGCTTTTCTTATATCCTTATAATGTTCTACCCGCATAAGGCGGGCGCTCGGCTTCGACTCCGTCGAAGCCGACTAACGATTTATCCGCCTTGCGTGTGGCGGACTCACTAGTAACTACTCACAACTCACTGCTCTTCTCTTGCAAAGCTCTCAGGGAAGCAGGAAGGAGCTCACTTTCCTGCGACGCTCTCTTCCTACTTACCCTATCAAGCTTATTGTCCATAGTTGTTCAAACCTAAAGTGTTCTTCTTCTGCGGAGCCAGCCGACAAAAGCTACGCCAATACTGCCGAGCAAAATAGCTCCAGGAGCGGGGATCACATAGGGTTCACCTTCTGTGCTTGCAAGCGCGTAAAGATTGTAGCCCAAGTCAAGAGTGTTTATCAACGTGCCGCTATTGTTGATTGTGTAGAGTTTGTTGCTTAAGTCACTAAGGTAGAGATAGTCGCCGTCATAAGCCATACCCACGATGCTAGTGCTGCTCGGACTGGCACAGAACCAGGTCATGTCTGAGTCAACCAAGGGATTTATTTCATATATTCCCCATAGAGACGACTGTGTTGCTGTTCTACTATAGGTGAAAATGCGTCCGCCATTGTCGCCTGCTACAGACCGTGGATCGTATGCATTGGACCAGAAAAACTGCGGACTAGCACCATCTGCAGCATTGTAACGATGCAGGTCTTCAACAGAGCAACCGGACGTATATAGGTAGGCGTCTCCTCCGCCAGCATAGTAACCAAGGCCATCTATCTCCCAACCTCCGGAGACAGCGAACGAATTAGTCGTCGAACCATTTGTTGGGTCTATAACGTATATCCTTCCGTTAGCTACATTAGCATTGGTATAGTACAGCGCGTTGGTCCAACCAGCCAGGCCTATCTCTGTATTCGAGGTTTGTATGCCTAAACCTAACAGCGAAAAGGACTGGATTATACCTCCAGTAAGAGGGTCGATATTGACCAGCTCATGTCCAGATGCAGACGGGTTAACGCCCCACACCGGGCTTGGATCTGCGTATGATTCGCTGTTAATTATGAGAAGCAAAGCAACTACTATACAAATTGTTATTAACTTTTTCATAGGTGTTCAACTCCTTTTTTTACTGTTTAAGTATGCGGCTGGAGCAAGGCATCTACCTCGCTCTGGCCGCCGATTCCATTCTATAGTTTTATAGTGTTCTTCTTCTGCGGAGCCAGCCGACAATGCCAACGCCAATGCTGCCAAGCAGAATAGCACCAGGCGCCGGGATAACAGTAGCGTTGTACGTGAAGTTATCCATGGCGAATTGCGAGCCGCCAACAGAACTGAATCGGAGTTCGTCAATTCCAACATAGTTGAAGGTATACCAGGTAGGGCCGGTATTAACTACGCCAACTGTTGTGTCATACAGTAGAGAAACACCCAAATACCCCTCGACTCTGACACCCATAGCAGAATCCCACGCCGAAGTCAACCAGGCCCCATTGAAGTCAAACACACTATCAGACAACAAGGCGGGGTTAGACCACCCATTGAAAGCCACGTAATCCGGAGAGACACATCCAAGGTCGTAGCCGGATCCAGGATAGTAGCTTCTGCTTATGATCCCGAAATTGTCCCAATTGAATCCTCCGTAACCATCTGGAATAGGACTGGAGTCGATCCACAATGGGTCGATTTCAGTAGTAATATCATCGAAGTAGAGGACGTTTGCACTTGTCGTCGTAGCAGAGCTAAGCAACATAAGCCCCACCACAAAACAAATTGTTATTAACCTTTTCATAAGTCAACTCCTTTTTTCACCGTTTAAGAGTGCGGCTTGAGCAAGACGTGTGCCTTGCTCTGGCCGCCGATTCCATTCCATAGTTTTATAGTGTCCTTCTTCTGCGGAGCCAGCCTACTTATCTCTTAGCAAAGCTCTCAGGGCAGCAGGAAGGAGCGCACGTCCCTGCGACACTCGCTTCCTACTTACCCTATCAAGCTTATTGTCCATAGTTGTTCAAACCTAAAGTGTTCTTCTTCTGCGGAGCCAGCCGACAAAAGCTACGCCAATACTGCCGAGAAGAATGGCACCCGGAGCGGGGACGCAAACCGTCGCGACATCAACTTTGTCAATGGTGACGCCGCTATCGATGAACCTAAGACAAATTATTTCCAGATAGTAGTCTTGTGGGATGCGCCATTCTATTGTTACATCCTGCCAGCCACCCGCGTCCAGAGGTCCTACTACCGCGCTGAGCGGGAGATAAATGTCATTACCTGCATAGCCGTGTAGAACGCTGTATCCAGCCACATAACCTCCATTGATGGGGTCACATGCACGATAATCCACCTCAACCTGAACGATTTTGGTAAGGCGAGGATCTATGGTGTTGGGAATTGCTAGATCTAAGTTAATCCACTCCCCGAACATGACACCCTGTTTGCCGTATGCGGTGTCATACCAATGATGAATACTCACGTCGTCACCCATATAGATATCAGCAACTGCACCAGGGTTATTTCCGGAATCTGGCAGAACACTGAAATAGGGAGGGATGCCACCTGGATTGGTGTCAAAGCCCCACGTCTGACGTGTGTAGTAGGCCCCGTCGCCTGGGCCAATCGTGATGTTGGCCAGAGCTGGTGCTGCCATCAGGGCACACACTACTAATGTAAGTAAAATCCGTTTCATTTTATTTCTCCTTTATTAATTATTTTTGTGGCGAACACCGCCACGGTAAAAGTTCATTTTTAAAAGTTTCTAACAAACCATTCTATTGTTGTCATTCCGTGCTTGACACGGAATCCATTTTCTTTTACTGGATTCCTGCCTGCGCGGGAATGACATAGGAGGCAAGTTCCGGAGGGCCGCGGGCTAAACGAGAGAAAATGAATGCAGGTGAGAAGGGAACAGGCTGCTCAGTTTTTGGGACTGAGCAGCAGTTTGTCTGGATTAAATGTAATGCAGGCGGCGCTATCGCGAATTGAGGCGGCCTGAGCTTATATTCATTTTGCGCAGACGCCGAGCGGCAGAACAGTGAGCTGATGAGATTGCTTCGTCCGGCAATGCCGTCGTGCGGGACTCGCAATAACGGAGAAGTCGCCGGCAATGACAGTAACATCGCGGCACCTGGTATGCCTGCTAAATGCCGAAGCAGGCCAATATACTGCGTGCCTTCAAGGTCGCTGCGCAGACGGAAAGAACCTTCAAGCTCTGATATGTAGATTAGATTTGCAGAGGACTGCTGCTGGATTTGCTTTTTGCTGAGAAGATGCGAAGCCAACTGCGGCAGGGCGGCAAATCCTGTCTGGCCAAGCCATAATAGGCCGGCCACCGCCGCCAGCCAAACTCTGCGGTCTTTAACTAATGAAACGCAGAGAAATCCCACCAGGCCCAGAAAAAGCGCTCCAGGCACCGGGGGCAAGGACTTTGCATGTGTATGGAAAGCTTGCAGGTTAGTATCAGTGGGCGGCTTGAGGAATTCGGCAGCGACACTCGCTAAGTGAGAATTGGAGGGTTCGCCAATTTGGTTTATTTCGTAGGCCTGGGTGCTATCTATATCTGCGCTTAGGGACAATGCCGGCGCAACCGCGTCCCTGTTATAGTCGCTAACCGTTGGCGCAGCGCTTACCGCCGATGCGACAAGAAGCGACAAAAATAATGACAACCCTTTCCTGCTGTTGCCTGATAGCATTTCCCCGTCTCCTTACGGAGCATCCTCTTTGTACACAACCATCCGGTGGCCACCCCCTCCTAAAACTTGGAGATGGCCTCCTCCTTTCGGAGTTTTGTAACGCTTGCATATATCAGCAGGGAAATTGCCTGTCAAGAGAAAATATAAAAAAATGTTAAAAAATTAAAATCTTTGGAAAATTTTGGTTATTTCAGGACGTTAGCCCAAAAATAAGTATTAGCGAAGGCTTATGCTACTATCTTGGGGCTACTCCTAAAGTGGTATGGGCTGAAGCTGTTGCAATACAGATGATATAAATTTTGCCGATTTTGCTTAATATCACGATGCCTGCGCATAATAAAAGGGCCAAAACCTGTATCTCGGCCCTTTTATAACTTATTTCCAATTTGATTGAACTACTACAGTGTTCTTCTTCTGCGTAACCAGCCGACAAGCCCCGTACCAATACAGACAAGCAAAATTGCTCCAGGAGCCGGGATAACGGTCATTGTCGAATCAGGCACGAGCAGATGGTCCTGCTCGGATCCGTTGTACGGCGCCACGGTTGGGTCGGCGAGAAGAAAACCATTATTGTAAAGCAGAACCGTGTTTGTTGCACCTCCACCGTCCTTGGCGTAGAAATCTCCCCAGACGGGCACGCGGTCGGAGTCGAAGCTAACCGTGACCGTTGTGGCCCCAAATGCGCTATTCAGCTTCATGCCGTACATAGGCCCAGGTATGCCAAAATTACCTTCTTGGGCAGTCCACAATTGGATTGGGATCGGGAAACTAATCCAATCGGTAGGATTGGTAGTGGGCGAAAATAGGTTGGCCGATGTGAATGCCGGGCCCGGGTCCTCGTCTGAGACCTCAATAAGCATGTGGCTTATGTTTCTTGCCGGCACGCTGAGGGTGTATTGATAATGCCACTTGCCCGGTGTGGTGGTGTCATCAACCACCCAGCTCAATGTTGTCGCGGGGTTGTTCCACTCTGCATTTGCGACCAGCAACCCGTCGCCGCTTCCACCTGAGACGGATAGACTCCCCAAGTATGTGGTGGGCATTGCCGCAAGCGGCACAGTAGTCACGCCTACCAAAATCGCACATAACATCCATAATCTCTTCATCATCCTATTACCTCCTCTAATAAATACAACCTCTAAATATGAATAGTTTTTTCATCACTTTCCTCCTTGTTCTTTCCTAAAAAACTTTGGATCCTATTAAAATTAAAAAAGCGCAAGGCGGGGCAGATGGTTTAATCTGCCCTGCCTTGGGTAAACTATCCTATGTTACGCTTTTGCACCTTTTTACAGCGTCCTGCGTCTCCGCAGCCAGTTGACAAGACTAACACCAATACCGGCAAGCAAAATCGCGCCCGGAGCCGGAATGGCACTAATCTGTCCGCTCAGTGTTCCGCTTACAGGGACGTTGCTAATTCCTTTCAGCAGGTCATACAACTCTTTGGTAGAGTCACCGCTGAACGAGATGTCAATAGCCAGACCCATATCTTCAGCAGCAACGAGCTCGTCAATGACCACCGAATATCCTATAGGGGTGGCGATGAGGTTCGTCAGGTCGTTCTGCGGATTTGTGTAGGCAAGGTACTGCACGGAAATGCTTAACATACCGCCGCTACCAAGGTCCGCCTGCATCTTAGTAGTGCCAGTTATATCGTCCACTATATACAACTTGTTTTCTATAGGTGTCAGTGTTGCGTTGACGGTTTTCAGAAATACTCCGCCTATGTTGGTCAAGCTGAACGACATATTCGTTATCGTCATTGTGGGCAGGACAAGCTCGTCACCGATAAGAGCCAGGTCCAAAGGACTGCTGTAATCTACCTCGATATCCTTGAAGCTCATCTGATAGCCGCCGCCAACATTTGCAACGGTCCACGAGAGAACGTTTTGACCAGGCACATCTTCAGTGCTGAACAATAGCGACGGCTGTGCCTGTGAGATGCCGGCAATCGCAAAACTCAAAATCACCGTTAGTAGAAATAGCTTTTTCATAATAATTTCTCCTTACTAAATTTTTTCCTTATCTACCTTTTCTAAATTTTCTGCATAAAGCAATACCAATGCCAAGAAGCATAATTGTAGCCGGTTCTGGAATGGCCTCTATACTTCCGTTCATAACTCCTATGACAGGCGTAAGGCTTGAGCCATGAAGCAGTGAGTAAAGCGGTGATACACTGTCGCCGGTAAAGGCGAAGTCTATATCCAGGCCGTCGGCCTGGGCTGCTATCAGTCCATCGATCACCGCTGAGTAGCCGGGATGCGGGGTGCTGACCGAGCTCAAATCGCCTTTTTGGACAGTGTAAGCCATAAGGTCTTTCCAGATGTTTAGCATTACATCTGGACCGAGCGTGGCCACCATTACATCACCCAATCCGGAATCATCCCGGATATACAGCTTGTCGTCGGAGGGGGTCAGGGAGGCGATTATCATATCCGTCCCATTGTCGCTGACAACTGACAGCGTCATTTTCGGGATGATAACTTCGTCGCCTATAAGGTTTGCACTCGCGGGGTCGGACCAGTCCACAACGATGTTGTCGAAAGTCATCTCAAAATCGCTGCCGGCCTTAGCGACCGTCCAGGAGGTCGAACCCACCTGTGTGCTGAAATGTAGCGATACGGCCTGCACCTCCGGCGAGAATATAATCGCCGCACCCATTATCACAATTATTAACATCCACTTCTTCATAGCTTTTTCTTTCCCAAGAACCTAAACTACTTTTCTGCAAATCTTAGCAACTTATAGCGTTCTGCGTCTGCGGAGCCAGCCAACGAGGCCAACGCCGATACCGCCTAACAAAATCGCGCCCGGGGCAGGAATAGGTTCTGCCTCTATTCGGTCTATCCCTAACTGTCCATACGTCGGGAAGCCAGGCCACGGTGGAACACCCAAAGACACGATTGTCAGTATGGGGGTAGGCAGTCCCGTAAAGGTTGTCTGCAACCAGTACTCGTTCGTGGCAGGATTGGAGATATAGATACTACCCGGCCATTCAAGAATCATAAAGCTGTCATTGGCAATTCCATCGAGGTGTCTAATTGTTGCACTGTATACTGGCACGGGGAATCCAATAACTGCTGCAAAAGGCGCAGGGCCAAAGACCGGATCCATCACGGTTCTGCACAGAAAATCTGCTGTCGGAGCAGTGCCGGGGGCCATAATGTCCTGAGGCGGTATTAGTCCAAAGCCGCCCCAGTTTCCACCACTGGCAGGTGGTTGAACTGGGCCCCAATCAATTAGAACATACCCTGCTTCGCCCGCAGGTGTTCCGAGGTCCACTACATAGGTTGCCACCGCCGGGGACGCGGCAAGCACCAGGACTACTAATGCACAAATTGTTACAAACGTCTTCATCACTTTACCTCCTAAAAAAACTTTTCTATTTATTTACATTTACTTCGTTTCTTAGTGTTTACAAACTTCTGTTTCTGCGGAGCCAGCCAACGAGAGCTACTCCGATACTACCGAGCAAAATGGCTCCAGGGGCGGGTATAGGCTGTGCCTCTACCCGGTCTATTCCCAACTGACCATATGGGTTAAAATATGGTCCCTGTGGACCAGTTGCGGTGATTGTCAGCGTGGAACCAGACCTGCCGGTAAATGTGGTAGAGAACCACTGTTCACCAAACTGTTTCCCGGGCGCAGGAGCGGCATAAGTACCCCACAGTACTCCATCGACCTCGACCTTAAAGCTATCATTGCTGCCTCCATCAAGATTTCTGATTGTCACCGAGTATATCGGCGTGGGGTATGTAATTGAGGCGTCTCTTGTGTTTTCGACAGCGCCCCAGACCGTCCTCAAAAGATGGTCCCAGGTCGGAGCAGTGGGGGGAACATAATTGTCGCCTCCGCTTCCAAAACCGCCCCAACCTCCCGGATGAGTAGGTGGTTCGACTGGTCCCCAATTAGTCAAAATATACTGGGCTGGTTCATTTGAGCCCAGGTCAACCGTAAAGGTTGCCGCCGCCGGGGCTGCGGCAATAAGCAGAACTACTAATGCACAAATTGTTACAAACGTCTTCTTCATCATCTTATCTCCTCAAAACCCTTTTCCATTGCTTTCCATTTATTTTATTTGTTAGTTTACAAACTTCTGCGTCTTCGCAGCCAGCCGACAAGACCTACGCCAATGCTGCCAAGCAAAATCGCGCCCGGGGCAGGAATACAAACCGCTTTGAAAGCGACGGTTCCATCTATAAATGGCGGCCCGTTGGGAGCTGTAAGCGGAATCCAAATATCTTGGATCGTGATTGAGTGTGCACCTGCTCCAAAAGTAATCACAGCAGAGCTGAACCGACCGTCAGCCAGAGCCACATCTGGGTTAGCAGTGTACGGCGGTGAAGTAAATGCGTTGGGAAGGCCGAGGAGATACCAGTCAGGCAAAGCCGGAGTGGCTGCTACGGGCGCTCCGAAATCGTAGACCTCAAATATGTCAGTCACCACGTAGTAATCCGTGATGGTGAACACGACAGGGCAGGGGCAGTTCCACGTCCAAACACCCGTGAAGAAAGCGCCCTTGTTCATAACCTCATCCAGTATAACCCAACTGCCGTCCAAAGGCATTGGTGAGCCATGCGGGCTGATAACGGTACCTTGAGTCGAGCCGGGAGTTACGCTGGCCACGGCGTTCGTAGTTAGCAGTAAACCAACTATCGCACAAATTGTTATTAATCTTTTCATAATCTTCCCTTCTCCAAATTTTTATCCGTGTTCTAAACTTCATATTGTACAAACAAAATCGAATCAATCTGCAACTTGAACTTAAAGGGTCTGCGCGCAAAGACCCTCTATAAACAAGATTGCCTACAGGTCGGGTTAGGGGGCCCGCGAGCCCATCGAGCGAAGATGAATGCCGGTGAAAAACAAACGCTATCGTAGTCGCTTACTGCTGGCGCAGCACTAAGTGATGTCACCAGGAAAAGCGACAGCAATAGAGATGGTAATTCACTACTTTTTTTGTCCAATACCACTCCTTCATCTCCTCCTGACGCGATACTTTACACTCGCGCAACAGAAATAGGAACTACCGCGCAGCGCACACTCCACGGGCATGCCCTCCTCCTTGTGAGCATTAGCTATTTCCCCCACTTTACCAGGAATATGGGTAGTATGTCAAGAGAAAAATGTGGAAAAATAGGAAATTTAGCAGAAAGTTTGTATTTGTAACTTTTGTGTTTGCAACCAATGAGAGGACCTGCTTGTTCGTAAAAAATCCGCAGGAAAGTGAGGGTTTTGGTAGAAAAAATGAGGCGAAGGTGGGTTTCTACCCTTTTTGGGCTACCCCAAAAAGGGTAGAAACGGATGTTGCAACTACTGTCAAATCGTTTAGCCCGCATATTTCATGGGTCTTGCGGAAATGCGACTTTATCCGCCTCCAAAAAATCAATGTGCAAAATGCAAAATTAAGGAATTCGTTGCCGCTCTGCGGCAATTCCACAATTTTTATTTTTGGTTTTTCATTTTGGCCTTTGTGGCTTTGAAAAATTCGGTCTAAAGCCCCAGCCAAGGTGGTTATCATTTCGCACGGTCGTCTTTTTTCTGCATAGCCCTATAATACCAATTGTATTTAATACCTGCGCTACTGTCATTTCGACCGAAGGGCCCCCAAGGGGCCCGAAGCGGAGAAATCTGTTTTTAATAGATTTCTCGACTCGCCTTTGGCTCGCTCGAAATGACAAAAATGCGCATTAACTTCCTACAATTGGTATAAATAGTTTCTTAGAAAACCTGACCGCCGGCTATGTGCCCACAATGCCCAAATTAAGGGACTCTGGGTTAAGTGTGGGGGGTTGCAAGACGATAGATTCTCAGGTGGAGAAACTGTGTTTGGGTAAAGAAAGGTGGCAAATTGTATACTCGTAAGGTCTTGTTTGTAAGTAAGTTATCGCTTGGCCTCGTGCTCTTACTTGTGATTGTCAAAACAGCGATGCTGCCGTGGCACCTGGGGAGAATTTTTTTGCCGACTTCGGCGTCCGGTAACGAAGACATAAGTGCCCGCCTTTTGGGGGTAGAAGCTGGACACACCGGCACTACCACCGAAGACTACTCTGCTATTGTCAGGCGAAATATCTTTGGCGACGCGAATTCATCGCCGACCGCAAACAAATCCTTGCCGGGCGATCCGGCAGCCCAGGACGGATTGCAGCCAGCCGAGGAAGAGCTTGGATTGGCATTGGTTGGGACTGTCTCCGGCAGTCCTGCGGTTTCTCGAGCTATCATAAAAGATATTCAAACCAACATGCTCAACCTATATAAGACGGGCCAGACAGTTGCAGGTGCCTGTGTCGAGAGTATAGAAAAAAATGCGGTCATTTTACTTCATAACGGCCAAAGGAAAACGTTAACGCTCAAGACCACTGTCAAGTCTGCTGATGGAGCTGGTGGAAATCATACCCGGACGCCTTCATCGCAACAAACTGTTAGTCAAACCACCGCAGTTGCCAAACCCAATTTGCCGCTTAACGAGGCGCCTGCGCAGGTTCCGGCAAAAATTGAACAGGTAGAGTCGATATTGGGGCAAGCTGTTGTTGAACCTTACGTTGTGAAAGGCCAGGTAGAGGGACTAAAAGTAACCGGATTGGAAGGAATAGGTGCAGCCAAAGACCTCGGTTTGAAAAACGGCGACATTATTCGTGTGGTCAATGGCCAGCAGGTGACCAGCAAGCAGAAGGCTTACCAGATTTTCAAGAAAGCAAGGACGCAGGCAATTATAGATATCGAATTGTTGCGAGGCAATGAACCCCAAAAACTCTCATTCCCCTTGCGGTGAGCAAGTTAAGAAGAGCAGGTAGAGCATTATGTCATTAAAGAAATCGAACACAACCAGGCAAAAAGTGTGGGATCTATTAAAAAGTCTTTTTTGTTTTGTGTGCATATTCTCGGTAAGTTTGGCAGGCTGCAAGTCTGATTCTAATCCTGCGGCAGTTGCTCCGCTGCAGGGGGATATTACCGGGCTAACTGAAAGTTTACATTCTAATGACCCTGCGGCAAAACAAACTGAGCAGATGTTCCTGACGAGTACAGATTTGGCCGGCAAAAAAGAACCGGCCCGGCAGGACGTCCTTGCCGGGACGGCTTCATCCGCACCGTCCGGGATTAATCGCCAACAGTCAGGATATCCGCCAAAGGTTACTGCGGCCGGTAACGGAAGCAGTTTGCCGTCAGATAGAGCGCAAGTTCGTCCCATCGCAGAAATCTTACCGCCGAGCGGTAAGAATATTGCCGCTGCGCAGCAACCCTCGTCAGAGACATTTGTGAATCTGCCCGCACTTGATAAACCCGGTATGGCAGACGAGCTTATATCCGTGAACTTCGACCAGGTTGATATTCGGACGGTTATAAAAACCATCGGGGATATAACCGGCATTAACTTTGTCGTGGACGAAAATGTTCGCGGCACTGTCACTGTGATGTCGCCTACAAAGATACGTCTCGGCGAGGTTTATCGGGTATTAGAGTCGATATTGGAAGTGCAAGGGTATGCCGCTGTGCCGGCTGGAGACCTTGTCAAAATAGTCCCGAAGGCTGAAGCTACAAAACGCAATTTGCAGGTCCGTGTCGGCAGCGACCCCGCATTAATCCCTCAGAATGATTCTCTTGTCACCCAGATTATTCCGTTAAATTACGCTGATGCAGCAGCCGTCGGTCAAATTATTCAGCCGCTCTTAAATACCGGCGCACAGATGGCAACCTACCCCACAACAAATTCGATTGTCATTACAGGCACATCTTCAAATATACATCATATCGCCAGGATTATTCAAAAGCTTGATGTGCCCGGCTCGAAAGAACAGGTTACCGTAATGAGTTTGCAGTATGCTTCTGCGCAGGTTCTCAGCGAGCAAATAACCGGCATAATGGAGAAAAGCAAAGGCGCCTCTGCGCAAGCTGCCCGCACCCGCAGCACCTCCCAGACCGAAACGGGGATGAAAATTCTGCCCGATGTGAGGACAAGTTCTCTTATTGTCGTTGCTAATGCCCAGGACACAGAGACGATTAGAAGATTGGTAGAACAGCTCGATGTTCAGCGACCTGTTGGGACAACCAATATTCATGTGGTGTACCTTAAAAACGCACAGGCCAAAGAAGTTGCCCAGTCGCTTACGGCCGCCCTGACGAATTTGAAAATCGCCGGTGCACTTGAAACTACCCAGCCCGTTCAGGTTACTGCTGACGAAGGCACCAACGCCCTTATAATCGCCGCTTCGGCCCAGGATTTTGAGGTTGTCGCCCAGATTGTAGAAAAACTGGATATTGTCCGCGAGCAGGTTTTGGTTGAGATGCTTATTATGGAGGTAAGTGAGGATGCTATGAGGGAAATAGGTATTGACTGGGCTACGCTCGACCAGGCGGTTGAAGGTAGTGTTCGGGGCTTTGCCGGCACAAATTTCGGCGTGAGGGTTGATGCTGAAAACAAAGACCTTGAGGGCCTGGCTGTCGGCGCTTGGAGAGGAAGCGGCGACAATGTCAGAATCGGCACAGTGCTCCACGCTCTGGAGAAGTTGTCCGGAGTTAATATACTCTCGACCCCGCACATCCTTACTTCCAACCATCATAAGGCAAAGATAATTGTCGGTGAAAATATCCCGTTTGTTATGCAATCAAGAATTACCGAGCCAGGAGCTGCAATTCAAGATACTGTGATTAAAACATACGAATACAAGGACGTCGGCATCAGCTTAGAAATAACACCGCACATCAGTCAGGGCGGTCTTGTCCGGCTTGAGATTAATAGCGAGTTCACGAAACTTATCGAGAATGTTACCACTTCTTCTACGGATACGCCCACGACTGCTAAACGACAGGCACAGACTGTTGTTTCTATGGATAGCGGCTCGACCGTTGTAATCGGCGGTCTTATCCGGGACGACAAAGTTACTCTCGAGAAGAAAATTCCTCTTGTGAGCGATATCCCTGTGGTTGGCAATTTGTTTAAATTCAAGAGAGACCGGCTGCAGAAGACGAATCTGCTTATATTTATAACCCCACATGTTATGGGCAGCCAAAAGGATTTGGAGCAGATAACCGATAAAAAAAAGAGGGAAATGGAACCGGCGCTGGAAGACCTCGAAAAAAAGACGAGGTGAACCGGCAATTGAGAGATTTCATACTGGCTTCGAGGAGGTTGCCTGGTGCCGTTTCTAAAAAGTGAGTATCACTTTTTTGTCATTCCCGCGCAGGCGGGAATCCAGAGAATCGGCGAAAAAAGAAGATTCGTTGTCTTACTGGCAAGTTATGAAAAAGTAGCGGTTATTTATCGGAAATGGCGATAGTGGATACGGAACTGGATAGACAAGTTACAGGGCAAATACAAAGCGGAACGCCAAATGCAAAAAAGGACATCTGGGAGCCCAACCGGTATTTGGAAACCATATCGCCGGAGCAGTTGAATCCGGAGCTGGTAAGAAAACTGCCGCTTGAGTTTCTAAAAAACCAGTGTGCTATTCCTCTGGTGCTGGAAAATGGACAGGTTGCAGTTGCCCTGGCGGACCCGCTCAATGTAGAAGCTTATGATGCGGTTGCCGGCATCCTGGCCCAGCCGTGCACAAGAGTTATCTGTCCCGTCTCTGAAATAGAAAAGGCAATAAGTCGCTGCTATTATCAAAATACCTCCGTTGCCGGCGATAATGAAAGCCCTGACGGACAGAGTTTGCCGGACAAGGCTGATGATATGGCCGGAACCGGCGCTCAAACCCATGCCGAGGACCTGCTTAACATCGCCAACAAGGCACCGGTTATAAAATTGGTCAACAAAATCTTCTTTCAGGCGGTGCACAGCCGGGCGAGCGATATTCACATTGAGCCGTATGAAAATGAAGCGCGAATACGTTTTCGAATTGATGGGGTCTTGCACGATGTCCTTACCTTGCCTAAACAGCAGGTTCCGGCACTTCTGTCGCGATTAAAAATTATGGCAAATCTCAATATCGCAGAACGGAGATTGCCGCAGGATGGTCAAAGCCGGATTAAAATAGGCGAGGACCTCGTCGATATTCGCGTCTCCGTCATTCCAACGCTGGGCGGCGAACGCGTGGTGCTGCGGCTGCTGGATAAAGGCCGCGGCGAATTCGGTTTGAGCCAGATAGGGTTTTCGCCGGAGGTGCTTAACCACTTCAGGAATTTAATTAGAGTTCCTCATGGAATAGTGCTGCTCACAGGTCCCACAGGCAGCGGCAAGACAACCACTTTGTATGCGGCTATCAACGAGCTTAATTGCGAGGAGCGAAATATCCTTACCGTTGAGGACCCGATTGAGTATCAGCTGCCGGGCGTCGGGCAGATGCAGGTCAAGCCCAAAATAAATCTTACGTTTGCCAATTGCCTTCGTCACATTCTAAGGCAGGACCCTGATGTGATTATGATAGGAGAAATTCGTGACCTTGAAACCGCTCAGATTGCCATTCAGTCCTCTCTTACCGGCCATCTGGTTCTAAGCACTCTGCATACGAATGATTCGGCTTCAGCCGTAACTCGGCTGATTGATATGGGTATTGAGCCATATTTGATTTCATCGTCGGTCATCGCGGTTATGGCACAGCGGCTTTTGCGAATTATCTGCCCGCAGTGCAAAACACCGTATAAGCCCCAGCAGGAAATAATTTCCTTATGGAGTGAAACTGGAAAGGCCTCGGTAATCGAAGGAAAGTTTTTCAAAGGACTTGGCTGCGAAAACTGCATCCAGACCGGCTACTTGGGCAGGACAGGAATCTTCGAGTTGTTGGTCATCGATGATGACGTCAGAGAGCTGATAAGCAAACGGCTTCCTTCACATATTATAAAGCAGGCAGCCATTGAAAAAGGTATGACCACTTTGCGCGAAGACGGGTTACATAAGGCGCTGGCCGGCCAGACTACGCTCGAAGAGGTCTGCAGGGTCACGCAGGATACTGTGCAAATAGATTCGAGGGTAACTGAACATGTCGGTAGTTGAATATAATCTGTTAACTGACGCCGATAAGTCGGGGCCGTCAGCACACCGATTAGATAAGAAGTTCGAGCATCAAGCATCGAGCATCGAGCATCGAGCCGACGTTTTCAGGAGGACCAGCACCAGAGATATTTGTTTGCTCTCGCGTCAGCTGGCGACGCTGTTACGCGCCGGTATGCCGCTTGTGCCTGCTTTGTCGGCGCTGGTCGAGCAGATGCAGGGAAGTGCCCTTTCGCAGGTTATAGAGGATGTTCATGATAGTGTTAATGCGGGAAGCTCATTTGCCGGTGCGCTCGGCAGACATCCGAGCGTTTTTTCAAATCTGTTCGTCAATATGGTAGCTGCGGGCGAGACCAGCGGAACCCTGGAAGAGGTCCTGCTGCGCCTGGCGGAAATGCTGGACAAACGTGCCCATCTTACAAGCAAAGTCAAGTCCGTTATTGCTTATCCGCTGATGTTGAGTGTTGTTGCAGTCGGAGTAGTGATGTTTCTTCTGTCTTTTGTGGTGCCCAGCATAACGCAGATTTTTCTTGAAATCAATCGCCAGCTTCCCTGGCCCACACGGCTGCTTATCTCAACAAGCGCATTTATAAAGACATACCTATTGGTAATTATCGCTGCGGTCTGCGCAGCGGTCTTTGGAATCGGCGCCTGGGTCAGAACTGAGGAAGGTAGAGCTATATGGGACCGTTCCAAACTGAAATTGCCCTTATTCGGTAAACTTTTTCTCAAATTAGAAATAGCGCGCCTGGCCCGAACTATAGGCATACTCCTTGCCAGCGGTATCCCCGTGCTAAGCGCTCTGGAGATTGCAAAGGGTGTAGTTCAAAATAGGTTCGTCGCCGGTGCTTTGGGTTCTGTGAAGGATTTGGTTAGTAAAGGTGATAATGTCGCAGCCGCAATAAGAAAAACCGGATTATTTCCGCCTATCGTGTTTCACATAATAGCAACAGGTCAAATCAGCGGTGACATTGAAGGCGGCCTTTTAAGTATTGCCGATATGTATGACAGTGAGGTTGAAATGACAGCTAAAACGCTGACCTCGCTGCTTGAGCCGGCGATAGTTCTTGCGATGGGCGCTATCGTTGGCTTTATAGTGCTGGCAATTTTGCTCCCGATATTTGAAATAAATCAAGTCCTGTGACGGAGTGCATATAACGCTATGACAGAAAAAAGACGCCAACTACACGCGAGGGGTTTCACCCTCATTGAGCTTATGATTGTGGTCGTGATTCTGGGCCTTCTGGCCACCATAATTGTGCCGAGGATACTAAACAGGCCTGAACAGGCTCGCAGAATGAAGGCCAAACTTGATATCAGCAACATCGAGTCCGTGTTGGCCTTGTTTAAGACCGACACCGGCCGTTTCCCCACCACCTCTGAAGGGCTTGAGGCACTCGTTACAAACCCGGGGATAAAAGGGTATGATAGCGACCGCTATCTTGATAAGGTGCCTTTAGACCCCTGGGGTAACAAATACGTTTACATCTCTCCGGGCGTGCATAACAAAGACTACGACCTGGAATCTTACGGCAAAGATGGTGAGGATGGCGGCACAGGAGACGACGCCGACGTCGAAAGCTGGAATCTCGAATAGGTAAAATGATATGGGCTGGAAAGATAGGTTTTCAGCAGCAAATCTGATGCAGCCGCGAGCCTTTACTTTCGTGGAGGTTGTTGTAGCTCTGGCGATTGTCTCAATTTCACTGCTGGCGTTGATTAAGCTGCATCTTGTTAGTATTCGTTTAGCCGAGGCAGCCCGGATTACTTCTAATGCTGTCTTCTTGGCGGAAGAGAAAGTTGCCGAGACGCTTGCTCTCGGCTATCCAAAAGAAGGGACTAATTGCGGCTCTGTTGAAGAGGACGCCGTGTGCTTGCACTGGCAAACCGAAGTTACACCCCTGCAATTATCTCAACTGAAGCAGGCGGGCGTCACCGGATTGCGAGAAGTATCTGTTGACGTGAGCTGGGAACACGGTATCGGACGCAAACATATTCGGATGTCAACTTACGTTGCCGACAGGAAATTGCAATGAGTAATAGGCCGGACAAAACTGGTTTTACGCTGGTTGAGCTTCTGGTGGCTCTGGCGATAATTGTTACCATTGTGACTATGGTATATGGCAGCTATTCTGCAACATCGAAATCAGCTCAGGTATGCAGTGCCAGAATGGCTATCTTTCAGCAGGGCAGCAAAATCCTGGAGCAGATGGCTCAACAGGTCCGCTGCTCGTATGCCGACGCTGCCCAGATGTTTGCGAATATGGCTGCGGCAGTGTCCCCTAAAAAAGAGGCGAAGCCCGAAAATATAATCAACTATTTTCACGGCGACTCGGATGACCCACGTGGTGAAATCCTGCGTATGGTGACTACGCACGGGATTTTTTCCGGGCAGCAGGAAGACAGTTTGTTTGATGTCACTTACAGGTTTGATAAAGGCACGGCCACGCTTTCTGTAAGTCAGATAAGATTTGTCAACACAGTTAATCTCACCGAAAGAAGAAATTGGCGGCCGCTCGCCGAAAATGTTGAGTCGGTCGAATTAGCATTTTTTGATGGGCAGCAGTGGCTGCCCAAGTGGGATTTCGGGCAAAAGCGGAAACTGCCGTGTGCGGTAAGGATTAGTATCACCTGTGAGGATGAAAATTATAGGCAATACTGCTACGGCACCGTTGCGAATGTATGTTGTCAGAGCAGTCAGGATGTTAATAGTCCGTCTGGGACATTGGCGGCAGTTGGTAAACAATGAGAGCGAAGCTAACAAAAACGAAACAAAATGGATTTGTTGTTGTTCTTGTCTTGTCGATGGTCGGCTTGCTGGCGGTTTTGCTGCTCGGCTTTAACTATAAGTCTCGCGCCTGCCTGCTTGCCGTGGGCGATTTCCAAAAATCGCAGCAGGCGCTCAACTGCGCAAGAGCAGGACTTAATGTTGCCATTGCCGCTGTCAGGAGCAATGAGGATATTCTCACAAACCCGTCATCGCCTCAATCCGGCGATGCCGGGCTGAATCTGCTTTCAGGAGAAACATCTCTTCCTGTTGGTGAGGGGAACTGCTCTATAACCATTACCGAAGAAAACGGCAAACTGAATGTCAACCTGCTGACGGATAAGGACGGCAAACCAAACCGAACCAAAATAGACCAGTTGCTTCGGCTTATCGACCTGCTGAATCGGCAGGAGTCGGGCCTATCTCATATCGGTTATGGCTTGGTTCCAGCGATTATTGATTGGACGGATAGCAATGACGAGGTTGTCTGCCTTCCCTTTGTAAAGAGCGAAAATTTAGGTGCAGAGTCGGATTATTACGCCGGTCTCGAACCTCCATATCGGTGTAAGAATAAACCTCTTGACACAACTGGTGAGCTTCTGCTGCTCAAGGGTGTAACGCCAGAGGTTTTTGAGCGCATTCGTGATTATGTAACGGTTAAAGGCGATGGAAAGGTCAACATCAATTCTGCTCCAAAACTTGTAATTGAGAGTTTGTCGCAAGAGTTGAACCCGGCTTTGGCTCAAATCATAATTGACCGGCGAAAAATCAAACCCTTTGACAGTATTATGGAGCTGCGTGATGTCCCTGGGATGAGTGATAGTCTTTATTATTCCATCAAGGATATGGTTACCGTCAGCCCGACGGACCAATACTATCTTGTCACATCACACGGGAATTTTGACCACACAAGCTGCGCGATATTGGCGACACTGAGGAAAAATATGCAAACCAAAAATGTTGATGTGGTTTTATACAAAGAGCTTTAACGATGTATGGCAAAGGGATTTGAGGAAAGATAATGATTAGGCGCTGTATCGGCATAGATATTGGTCCATCACATTTACGTGCGGTGCAAATCTCTCGCGCAGGCGGGCAGTTCCACATCGAAAAAGTCTTTAGCGCCCCGACCCGCCGCAGCACGGACTCGCCATCGGAAATACTGCGGTCACTGACCGGTCGATTCGGTTTTGACCGGCGTGCCGACGTGGCGATTTCGATGCCGAATGATGCCGTTTTCTTTAGAAATTTGGAAACCGATTTTGCGGGATTAGAGCAAATCCGGGCAGTAAACTCCTCTGCGCTGGAGCACGATTTTCCTATACAGCCGGACGAAATTATCGCTCAGGTTTGTTCTTATCGCCCCGGCAAAGACGTCCCTGCCGGGCTGCCGGGAGAAAAATGGTCTGTCCTTTCTGCAGCAGTGGCCAGAGCATCGCTATATGAAAGATTGAAAATCTTAGATGAGGCAAAAATGCACCCGCGTCTGGTGGAGGCGCCGATTTTTGCGATTCACGCTGCGGTTATGGTCAATCATCCTGAAATTATGACAGGCCAGGCCATCATCGCATATATAGATGAATGTCACCTTATTTTGGCGGTCACCGGAGACGGCGATATTTTGGTTGTTAGAAACATTCCGATTGTTGCCGCCGGTGCCGACAGCGGTAATAGTTTGCTCCAGAAGCAGATTGCCGGGCTTCTGTCACGCGAGGCGCAGGTAAGCTGGCAAAGAGTGTTTGGGAATGAGATTGGGCGGGAAATTAAAGTCTATCTGGTTACCACAGACGCTTCTGACTATCTCCAATCGCTCATTGAAGAAAGCCTGCATTGTCAAACAACCATTGTTGACCCGTATGCCAGGGTAAAAACTCCCGCCGACTACAAAGCGGATTTCCCGATATGCGTGGCGGAAGGTCTGGCTTTGCGGGTATTGGCGCCTGAACGAACTAAAGGTATTAACTTTCTTGCGGCGGGTATCGCCGATATAAAGCCAAAGTTAGACCTCAAGAAAGAGCTTGTAACTTGTGCAGCACTTATTGGTGCGATTACTGTAGTCTGGCTGATAGGGCTGTTTGTGCGATTGTCTCTTTTGGAAGCGAATTATGCCCGCATAAAAAACCAGATTAGAGACGTTTTTCAGACTGCACTGCCGCAGGAAAAAAACGTTGTAAATCCGCTTGTCCAGTTAGAGCAGAAGCTTGAATCTTTCCGAAAGGATTACCAGCTTTTTGCCTCTTTCTATCCGGCCGCCTTGGGACCGCTCGAGGTTCTGCGCAGCATAAGTGTCAACACCCCCTCGCAGGCAGACCTGACTGTCGATGAGATGCTGATAGGCACCGATACCATTAGCATAAAAGGCACTTGTGACTCGTTTGAATCAGTGTACCAGTGGCAGCGCCTTTTACAGGAGGTTCCCGGCTTTAAGCTTGTCGATGTGCAGAATGTGCAAAAAGAGCCTAAAAGCGGCGCCGTGCGTTTTACCATACTGCTGTCTTCGGCGATGTCCCCTGCGATGACGGAGCAAAAATGATACACTTGACACCAAGAGAAAAGTTGTTGTCTCTCGCTTTGGCGGTTTTTGTGGCGTTTTGGTCGCTGTTTGCCTTTGCTGTCAACCCCGCTATTGACAGGATAAAAACGCTCAATCGGCTCATCCCCGAAAAGCAGAATGAGCTTCGCAAACTCAGTGCCAGGAGCAAAGAATACGTCTTTCTCAGCGATAGTCTCAGCCAGTTACGCGCAAAAGTAGCTTCGCAGCAAAATGGTTTTGAACTGTTGCCTTTCCTGGAGACAGTGGTTCGCAAGTCCGGCCTCGAAAAAAAGGTTGCGGCAATGAAGCAGCAGGTAGTGCCGCTCGATCCCCAGCACTATGAGACAATCGTCGAAGTAAGGCTCCAAAATTTGGCACTAAGTCAGCTTATTGATTTCCTGTGTAAGGCGGAATCCTCTCAGGTCCTGGTGAAAACCAAAACCCTTCACATCAAAAGGAGTGCGACAAACGCGGATATGCTCGATTCCACAGTTGAAATACATAGTGCCAGATTAACTCAGGGCCAGGTCGCCCGGATAGGAAGATAAAAAATCAAAATGCAAAAAGCAAAATTGAGGAAGTCATCCCGACTCGTCGGGATTCCACAACTTTGATTTTTGATTTTCTCATTCGCACAGTTCCGTTATTATTTGAGAATGCTTGTGTGAGCGGCATTGAACATCCTTACCCCGCCGGTGTCAAGCTGGATGATTAACCCCTTTTCGGGGTCGATTCCAATGCAATTGCCGGTAAATTTCGTGCCGTTGAAAATAAGCGATACTCTGTGACCCAACTGCACACTTAGTTTTCGCCACCGGTCTGTTACTTTTTCGCTTGCTTGTTCTGCTACTTCCAGCCAGTAATCCAGCACGGTCAGTAATCTTTTCGCCAGTGAAATGCGGTCGCACACTGTTTGGCTTTCGATGTCGATGTTTGTTGCAATAGTTTTCAATTCGGGTGGGAAGCGGTCTGGTGTTTGGTGGCAGTTTATCCCTATGCCGAGGATGTAAATGTTGCCGGTCCTATCTTTCTTTGATTCGAGCAGGATTCCGGCTACCTTTTTGCCGTTCAGGATTATATCGTTTGGCCATTTGATTTTTGCTTCGCCTTTAGCTGATTTACCGATAGTCTCGGCGACCGCTACGGCACAGGTAAGAGAGAGCAGCTCGCCATTCAATGTGCAATCGGTTAAGAGGATTGAGCAAAGGATGCTGTCTGAGCGGCCGCTGTACCATTTGGCGCCGGCCCTGCCTCTGCCTGCGGTTTGCTCTTCAGCGAAGACTACCAGGCCGTCGTTGACTTTGTTTTTGGCGTATTCGGCAGCAACGTCGTTGGTGCTTGCGGTGCGGCTGTAAACGAGGATTTTTCTGCCGATGCGTTTGGTTTTTAGCTCCGCTTTTATCAGGTCAACATCCAGCAGGTCGAGTTTCGGCATAACTTTAGTTACCTATCGACTCCTATATCAACGGCGGCTGCTGAGTGAGTAATTGCACCTACGGCGATTCTCTCGACACCGCATTCGGCAATAGCTGAAACGTTGTTTAACGTTATATTGCCCGAGGCCTCCAGGAGCGGTTTTTTGTCTTTGCCGCACATTTGGTTTCGCATCTCGACAGCGTGTTTTAGCTGCCATTGACCCATATTATCGAGAAGCACAATGTCGATGCCCGGAATCTCTAAGACATAGTTAAGCTGGTCATCGACATGGTCAACTTCGACGGCAATGAATTTAACGCCTTTTACCTTTCTGGCCTCACAAGCTATCTTTCGCAGCTTCGGCTGGAAGTTTCTGCCAAGCTCTGCCAGATGGTTATCTTTAATCAGGATGCCGTCATACAGTCCGATGCGGTGATTGTGTCCGCCGCCGCAGCGAACTGCGTATTTTTCGAGGATTCGCCAGCCGGGCAGTGTCTTTCTCGTATCATAGATTTTTGCCTTTGTTCCTTGGACTGCTCGGACGTATTTGTTTGTTGTTGTCGCTATTCCGCTAAGTCTCTGCAGGAAGTTGAGCATAACTCGCTCGGCGCTGAGCATTGGCCGCAGCGGGCCTTCGATTGTAGCGAGCTTACATCCTACATGGGCGGACCGGCCATCGTTCACGTGGACTTTTAACTTTAGTCTTTCGTCATATCGTTTGAGGATTTCTCTGACGACATCCATTCCGCAAACGATTATTTCCTCTCGTGAGACGATGTATGACTTGGCGATAGTATCGTCTTTGAAGAGAAGCTGGGTTGTCATATCACCTTGTCCGAGGTCTTCTTCAATTGCAATTCGGATAAGGGGCAGCGCTTTTGCAATGTTAAGTTTCTTCATTTTTCCCCTTTTTACAAGTTTTGCCGCGTTAGGTGCAAAAAAATAAAAAACGACAAAGATTATTCAGGAGTTTTTTTTTCCTGTACTTTTTGTGTCCTTTCGTGGCCTAAAAGTCCCTTATCAATCCTGACTTGTTCGTTTTTTATGCCTTTTCGTGGCTAAAAAATCTCTTTTCTTCTTTCGTGAGTTGACCAGGACCAATTCGGGCAGCTCCTTCAATTCTCGCAGTTGGTCGCGCAGAAAAGCCGCACGCTCAAAATCAAGCGACTGGGCCGCTTCAAGCATTTCCTGCTCAATCGCAGAAGCCATCTCAACCTTGTCATATTCGGAGTCGCCGAAGCGGACGGCCTCGCGGGCGGTCTGCCTTGCTTTGACCAGGTCCGCCAGAGTTCTGCGTATTTCCTTCTTTATCGTCTCAGGCGTAATGTTATGGTCTTTATTATATTTTGTCTGAATTTTACGCCGTCTGTTTGTTTCGTCAATAGCTTTTTGCATCGATTCGGTGACTTTGTCGGCATATAAAAAGACCGTAGCGTTGATATTTCGGGCGGTCCTGCCGATTATCTGTATCAGTGAAGTCTGGCTGCGCAGGAATCCTTCCTTGTCTGCATCGAGGATTGCTGCAGCGGAAACTTCCGGCAAATCCAGCCCTTCCCGCAGCAGGTTCACCCCTACAAGGACATCAAAGTTGCCGCTGCGTAAATCCCGCAATATATCGATTCGTTCGAGGGTCTCGATTTCGCTGTGTAAATACCGGCACTTAAACCCCTTTTTGGTAATGTAACCTGACAGGTCTTCAGCCATCCTTTTTGTCAGGGTTGTAACCAGCACTCGCTCTTTTGCTTTGACTCGTTTTTCGATTTCTCCTAAAAGGTGTGGAATCTGGTTGCGGGCCGGATATACGAAGATTTCAGGGTCCAAAACTCCTGTCGGCCTGATAATTTGCTCAACAACCTCATTATTACATTTTTCCAGCTCGAATGTCGCGGGCGTTGCGGAAACGAAAACGACCTTGTCCCAATTCTCCTGAAATTCCTCGAAGCGCAGGGGCCTGTTATCCAGCGCACTGGGCAGCCGGAAGCCGTGCTCAACCAGGACCTCTTTTCTGCTTCTGTCGCCGGCCCACATTGCCCTTATTTGCGGAATGGTGGCGTGGGATTCGTCTATAAATAAAAGAAAATCCTTCGGGAAATAGTCGATGAGCGTATAGGGTCTGGCGCCGGGCGGCAGGCCGGCAAGGTGTCGGGAGTAGTTCTCGATTCCGCTGCAATAGCCGACCTCCTGCATCATTTCAATATCATACATCGTCCTGGCCTGGAGTCGCTGGGCCTCTAACAATTTTCCTTCCTGCCGAAACTGTTGCAGACGCTCTTTCAGTTCGGCCTTTATGCTTTCCACCGCCGAACCGATTCTTTCGCAGGGCATAACATAGTGCTGGGCTGGATATATAAAGACCTGCTCTTCAGCGGCGAGTATTTCCGCCGATACGGGGTTTATGTAACTTATCTGCTCTATTCTATCGCCGAAGAATTCAACACGAATTGCAAAAGACTCATAAGAAGGATACAGTTCCACCACGTCCCCGCGGACCCTAAATGTCCCTCTCTGGAAATCGATATCGTTTCTGGCGTATTGGATGTCGGCTAATCTGCCTAACAGTTCATTTCTATCCGCATAATCGCCCGTGCGGATGGCTACGACGCTGGCCTTATAATCTTCAGGCGACCCAAGCCCGAAAATGCAGGAAACGGATGCGACGATGATGCAGTCGTTTCTTGTGGATAGACTCGTAGTGGTGGAAAGCCGCAATCGGTCGAGGTCGGCGTTTTTGGAGGCGTCTTTTTCTATATATATATCTCGCTGCGGAATATATGCTTCCGGCTGATAATAGTCATAGTAGCTGACAAAGTATTCGACAGCGTTTTCCGGGAAAAGCTCTCTGAATTCTTCGTAAAGCTGGGCGGCTAATGTTTTATTGTGGGATATGACAAGGACGGGGGAATCCTGCTGGGCGATGACGTTGGCCATTGTGAACGTTTTGCCGCTGCCGGTTACGCCCATTAAGGTCTGGAATTTTTTGCCTGCGCGCAGCTCTTCCACAAGCCGCTCTATCGCTTCCGGCTGGTCGCCAGCCGGCTTAAACTCGGTATTTAGTTTGAATATGCCCATCTTCTTAAAGCATCTAATAAAACGTCATTGCGAGCGCAGCGAAGCAATCTCTTTCGTTCATAAACGTTGTTTTGCCAAGTATTCTTATATTTTAGCTATAGACCTGGCAAATTTCACGAGAAAATTAGGGTGGAGACCGGTCTATATAAATTGCACTTTTGACTTGAATGGTCATATCTGGTTAGATAAAATGCAACTAAGTTATTTGCGAAAGGCGCTTAATGAAAACGCTGGAAACTGTGAAACTAACTGATAAAGAACAAGTTTCAATACTTGAGGCATCTGAAGCTCTCAAGACCGATTTACCTGTAACGCGAGTAATATTGTTTGGTTCAAAAGCACGCGGAACAGATACCTCTGACTCGGATACCGACCTTCTTGTGCTTACATCCTGCCCTGTCAATAGCCAGTTGCGGGCGGCTATTTCTGAACGATTGGCCGACATCAATCTTCGAAACGACGTTTTGCTGACATCAGTTGTTGTATCTGAGCAGGACTGGTTAAGTGGGTTGATTCGTTATGCGCTTATTCACAACGAAGTTGAAAGAGACGGATGCGAAGTATGAACGAAAGTGAAGCACAGAAAAAACTAATTGGCCTATGGCTGGAAAAAGCCGAGGATGCGATGGCTTCGGCTGAGCTTGAACTAAAAGAAGGCCATACAAACTTTACTGTAAATCGCTTATATTATGCCTGTTTCTATGCGGTTACGGCCCTTCTATTGGGGGATGGCAAACAGTTTGCTCGCCATTCAGCGGTGAAATCTGAGTTTGTCAGAAGTTACATTAAAACCGGCCAAATTGACGCGAAGTGGAATAAGTTCTATCAAAAATTATTTGATGATAGACAGGAGGGGGATTACATTCCTACAGCCACTTTTGAGACCTCTGAACTTTCGATGCGCCTTCGGCAAGCTCGTGAATTCATAGGTTTGATTCGTAATCTCATTGGAGTTTAAGGTCCACGAACTTCCCAACAATAAACTATAAAAGGTTCAGCGTCTTTTTCTCAAAAGCATTACGCCGAGGCCAAAAAGTAAAAGCGTGGCGGGTTTACCCGCCGAAGCATCGGCTTAGCAATGCCTTCGGCGCAATGTCAGGAGAATTCCTCCAAGTCCCATTATCAATGCGGAGGCGGGCTCGGGGATAAGCAGAAACGTACGATAGAATCCATCGGGGTTAACCCCGCGACCTACAACCCAGCCGTTATTGTTTATGCTGTATGCCGAGTCCAATGTCCAGCCGGAGGAAGGGTCTATAATCGCATTTAGGTCTATGTTATTTCCTTGCCCTGTCGGGTCAAAAAGACATGCGCGGCCGTCAGAAGACCCAACAATGTGGCCGCTATCGTTGATGGACCAGGCGTAACTGTTAAAGCCGCCGAGAGTTCCAAGGTCTATATTGACCCCACCTCCAGTAGAATCAAAAAGACAAGCACGACTATAGCCGCTATTGTTATAAGCCCCGCCTACAATCTGACCGCTGTCGTTAATGGAAGAGGCTGCACTGACATTGCCGCCAAGGGTTCCGAGGTCTATATTGGCACCTCCGCCTGTCGGGTCAAAAAGACAGGCACGGGGTTCGCCGAAACTGTTATAAGCCCCACCTACAATCTGACCGCTGTTGTTGATGGAATAGGCGAAACTCCAATTGCCACCGAGGGTTTTGAGGTCTTTATTAGCCCTGCCGCCTGTGAGGTCAAAAAGACAGGCGCGCCGATAGCCGGAACCGCTATAAGCTTTGCCTACAATTTGGCCAATGTTGTTGATAGACCAAGCTTCACTCTCACTGCCGCCGAGGGCTCCGAGGTCTATATTGTTGCCCTGCCCTGTCGGGTCAAAAAGACAAGCGCGGCCACAGCCGGAATTGTTGTAAGCCTTACCTACAATCTGGCCAATGTTGTTGATAGAATAGGCATCACTCAAATTGCCGCCGAGGGTTCCGAGGTTTTTACTCGCTCCGCCACCCGTTGGGTCAAAAAGACAGGCGTGGGGATTGCCGAAACTGTCCCAAGCAGTGCCAACAATCTGGCCGTTGTCGTTGATGGAATAAGCGTGACTGGAATTGCCGCCGAGAGTCCCGAGGTCAATAACTTTATAGTATGCAGAAGCGGAACTGCTGAGGATAAAACCAATCGCCGCCGCTGCAAAAAGAAATGTCTTCATCCTTTTCATAACTCCTTCTCTACTTATTACTTATGCAAACACACTTAGAAGATTACCTCAAAACACAAAATGTCATTCCGAGCGCGGTGAGGAATCTATTATTTTGGCCAATCAGACCCTTCACTTCGCTCAGATCCTGCCCTGAGCATGTCGAAGGGGTGACAGTTTTTTAATTAGGGGATGAAAAGCGTTTGGAACCCTCCTTGGAAGTTTTTCTCACCCTTCTCCTTAATCCTAACAATTAAAAATTATATCAGACCTTCCCATCGTGTCAAGAAAAAAATCTTATTTTTGGGTTGGTCTGGATGGGGGCTACCCTGTCGCACGTTATTTGAGGGATTGTCATGGTGAGCCCCCGCAGCTTGTTTGCACAAGCAAACAGCGGGGGCGAACCATCTGGCCTGTGCAAGAGAGATTCTTCGCTTCGCTCAGACCTGTCCTCGAGCAAAGCGAAGGAATGACACTCATCATTCGACCTTCGACAAGGCACTATGGCTATTTTGATGCTACTATTTGGGGATATGTGATTGCTGCGAGGAGTGCTTTTCCGTATCGCTGCCAGAGGGAGTTCGAACCCAGGCCAGTATCGCTCTACGATAGCTCGAATGTTATGATGGGAATTCCAAGAGTAAGACCCGCGTATGAGCCGAGCGAGCCGGGCTTTGCACCAAGTTTTTTTATGGGCAGGTTGCAGTATTGTGCCATCCGGCTGGCCAGGAAGTAGTTGATTTTGGATTCGGTGTTAGAAAGTTGACTTTTTGTTAGAGCAAAAAATTACTTAATTCTTAGAAATTATATGCGATACTCAGGCTGGTCCAGTATTCGTCCTGAGTATTGACCGAAGTCTCCCACGATGATTGATAGTAAAACCCCGGAGTGAAGGTAAGATTGCTACCCAAATCAAAACTTGTCGAGATGCCAAAGACGGCGTGCGACCAATCATGCTCTGCGCCATAAGCGCCGTCGTTGTAGATTGTCTCTGCGGACAGGTGAAGAACTTGCTCTTTGGCTTTAGCCAAAAAGCCCGGGATAGTCAAGTCATAACAAAGCCCAAAGATGTGGAACCAGCCGCCGCAGTCTCTAACGTCTGATTCACATTCAGATGGCCATGTGCCCACTATAGTGTAGCTTGGAACCAGGCCTCCTCGATGGATATTTGGCCAGGAAAGACTTAAAAAAACTTCCTGCATATCCGCGGCTTTTCGGGGCTCATCGGGGTAGTAGTACCACGTCCAACCAATTGTGTAGTCCGTCGCATAAGTTTTGCCTTCGAAGAGACTTTTGCCGTAGTATAAGGTGTAATCTATCTCCTCGCTATTTTCAGACCCGCTTGTGTTGGCCCTTGACCACCAGACATTTACGCCCCAGCCCGTTCCGTAGAGGTCGAGGTCAACACTTGGTTGAATTGCGCTGTGATTATTCGGATAACAATCGAAACCACGCCATATATACCTGCTCACATAAGTTGCATCAAAAGTAACGTCTAACTTATTTTCCTCAATAGTAATGCCTGACTTACCCTCCTCGGCTCCCGTGGACTCTACTATGCTTAACACGAGTATGGCAGCTAAAAAAAACGCTTTTTCCTTCATTTTCTAAAGAACCCCCTGACCGTGCTAAATCACCGACAAGTTGGAATGCCGAAACATCGGCAAAGCCCCCAATCTCTGAAAAGTTACAGAAAACCGTTTATCTTTTCTGTTTTTCCTGGAAACTTTATCGGCATATACAGCTTCCAGGTTAAATGAACTGAAGACCCTCCGAAATATCGCCGAAAAACCTATAAGAATCAATTTTTTGGGGAATTCATAAAACAGTGGGGCGAAAAAAAGCAAAATTGGGGGGCTTATGCTCGTAAAGTCCGGTAACCCAAATCTCTCAGAGAAAGAAATGTCTTTTCTGTGACCACGGGCAGATTTCAACAGAGGAATATTTGTCGCTCCTGGATATAAGCACTGGAGAATATCCCTGGATTTTAAAAACCACGGAGACCGAAAGAAATGCATACCAGTAAGGACAAAACGAACATCGATAGAAGAACACGCAGATACTTGAGGTTGCAAACAAAGCTGGGCATCAGCTTTTCAATCGTGGCAGCAATTACCTCAGCATTACTCACTTTCGCCCTCTATCTCACCGTTAAAACCCAGCTACGCCAGGATATTCGTCAACGCCTCTATGATATTGTAAACATCGCAGCTTTGCAGGTGGATGGCGATGCGCATGCGACCCTTGTTGACCCTGCCCAGGAAGGCAGCGCCGCCTATATGCGTATTAAACATGTCCTGCAAAACATTCGCGACAGGGGGACCGAAATCCATTTTGTCTATACGTGGCGTCGAGATGCTAATGGCCGACTCATCTTTGTTGTGGATGCCGAGACCGACCCTAAAGAGATATCTCATCTGGGGGATATCTACAGTAGTGCAGAGCCGTCTATATTAGCGCAGCTTGCTACACTTGACCATACTATGGTGGATAAGAAAATCAATACTGACCAGTGGGGAGCATGGCTTTCGGGCTATGCGCCATTCTACAGGTCCGATGGACAGATGGAGGGAATATTAGGCATTGATATTGCCGCTTCGAAGGTACTGTCACACGAGCGGCAATTCCTATGGGTTGCATTGGGCATCTTTTGTGCTACCCTCCCATTGGTGATGGCGTTAGGATGGTTGTTTGGTCACAAATTGGCTGCTCCGATTGTCACATTAACGGTCGGCAGTAAGTATTTTGCTGAAGGCGACCTAAATCATAGGGTCCCTGTTCAGAGCAATGACGAAGTCGGCACTCTCGCTAAAACTTTCAATGAGATGGCACAAACATTACAAGAGACAATTACATATCGTGACAAGGAAATCGTGAATCGAAAGAAAGCTGAGAATGGCCTGGAAGCCTTAAATAAAGATTTGAAATCAACTATTCAACAACTAACTGAGGCAAACCGTCAGCTTCAGGAGTTTGCTTCCATAGCAGCACACGAGTTAAAGGCGCCGCTGAGGGCAATCGGGACTTTAGCCAGTATGATGGCAGAGGATTACCGCGATAGATTGGACGAAGTTGGTAGGGAAAATCTCCATATTCTTGTTGGGCGAGCCAAGCGATTGAGCGATTTTATCGATGCTCTCGTAGTGTATTCTAAACTTGGGCGGCCTACCGGGAAAAAGGAAAAAGTTAATCTAAACGATATTCTAAAAGAGGTAATCGCCCACCTGAATATGCCGGAGAAAAATATTGAAGTAACTATAGAAAACGAACTACCCATCGTAACGGGCGAAGAAATACATATGATGCAAGTATTTCGAAATCTGCTGGATAATGCTGTCAAATATATGGACAAACCCAAAGGCCAAGTCAATATAGGCTGTGTCGAAGATGACGGTTTTTGGAAATTTAGTGTTGCAGATAATGGGCCGGGTATTGAGGAGAGGTATTTTGAAAAAGTCTTCAAAATATTCCAAATATTGAGTAACCGTGATGAGCGTGAAAGCATAGGTATAGGGCTCGCAGTGGTGAAAAAAATTGTTGAGATGTATGGTGGTAGAGTCTGGGTGCAATCCAAAGTCGGAAGTGGAAGCACTTTCTTTTTTACTTTGCCAAAGCAAGAAATGGGGGTTAAGGATGCCCGGCTCGAAGCCAATAGAAACCATATAAGTGCCGGGGGTTTTTATTCGACTCTTTTTGGATAAACGATTGCAGCAATGAGTGCTCTGCCGTATCGCTGCCAGAGGGAGTTTGGACCCAGTCCAGTATCGCTCTGCGATAGCTCGAATGTTATGATGGGAATTCCGAGTGTAACGCCGGCGTATGAGCCGAGCGAGCCGGGCTTTGCACCAAGTTTTTTTATGGGCAGGTTGCAGTATTGTGCCATCCGGCTGGCCAGAGCGTAGCCGGGCCCATCATAGTCAATGCAGCCCATCGGCTGGTGGATGCTGACAATGCGGTCAGGATTGTATTGCCGGATAAGCTGGTAGATATCGCGGGCCTCCGGTTCGGAAAGTGCCATGCGTCCGAACTCCATGTTGTTAATGCGGTTCTCTGTTGCAAAATTGCGGTTGAGGTCCACTTTGTTGGCGTTATAGCGAGTGTTGTAGGCACCACCGTCCGGGTTCGCCGCAGGTATAAGCACGACCGTTTGTCCCTCAAGCAAATACGTGGACTGTTTGAGATGCTCTGCCAGCCGTCGAACAAGGGGAGTTCCCGCCGATTCGTTGCCGTGAATGGCTGCCAGAATCAACGTTACATCCGGTCCTTGTCCGAGCACAGTGTACATAATTGGCCGACCCTGCACCGATGTGCCGGCAATACGATATTGGGTCGGAATCGCCGGTGCCGGCACGCCGGGGGTGGGTGGTGTAATAACTATCTGTGGATACTCCGTCGGCTGGTAGCAGCCGGCAAAGACTATGATGGGAAAAAGGACGCAGACTTTTAGGATAGTTGACCCCGTTAGAATCCCGATAAATCGGGACTTTTCTAACAGGGTTGACTGATTTTTATTTATGGCGGACATTGTCTTAGTCATAACACCTTTCTTGCAAACATAAAAGATGGCTATTATAGACACTTTTTCGTGCAACTAAAAACAAAAATGAAAAATGCAGTTGATTTTTGCTGCCGGACTAAAAGTTTAGAGATTGAGCCGACAGTGCCGATGATAGATTAAGAAACGGTATTTTATTACAAAGCAATGGGATGACTGCTGAAAGAGGCATATAAATGGCAGAGAAACTGAGAATAAGCCGGCTTACGACTTATGTCATAGTTGGCGTATTTCTTATTGGCTTTATTTATTTGGGGCGGGGCATTTATTACGGGGCCGTAACCATACACAAACTCTTGGCCGAAAACAAGCAGCTCAAGCAGGCGATAACCAATCTTACGCAGGAGGACCAGATTGGTTTCGCGAAGGTAACCGCCCAGGAAACAAAAGATGGCAAGCTCTTTACAACCATAAAATTTGTCGAGACCGCCAGAGATGACAAGCTCAAAAAAATTCTTGAGAAGCAATACACAATCGAGGGTGACATTGTCCACTTTGATGCCTTGCTTGTAAAGTTCGGCGATAAAATGGTTATGGACGGCAAGGCAAAGGCGCTGTATCTATGGCGGAGGGTCTATGGCGAGAAGATGACGCCGGAGGAAGGTTTTGTGATAGAAGAGCCGGGCGCGGAACCAAAAAGATACAGCGATTTGCTTGCGGCCTTGCCCATAAAGCAAAGACAGCTTTTCTGGTCGAGTATATGGGACCTCGCAAATGACCCCGAGAAGCTAAAGGAATACGACATCAAGGCGATTTACGGCAATGTTGTTTATACGAGACTTCGCGAGGGACTTATATATGTCTTCAAGATAAGCTCCACCGGCCAGGTCTATCCGGAAATCATCCCTGATATGTGATAAGCCAAGTCGTTATTTGTATCTCGCATCTCGTATTTCATATCTCGAACGACGATTCACGATTCACGAACCACGAACTAAAGCGGATGGCATTTTGGTTTGACGGCGTGAGCGGTCTTGGTTATTGTATGACCTGAGAAACTATCTCAAAATTGTCACCCTGACCCTGAGCGAGCCGTAGGCGAGTCGAATGGGCAAGGGTCTGGCCTGCCAAAATGGGAGATTCCTCGCGGAGTTTATCCCGGCGCAGGCCGGGGCTCGGAATGACATTTTGCGTCTTGAGATACTTTCTAATAGTTTGATATAGCATTTGGGGATTTGGGCTAATGAATAAAAGCGTTGATTTTGATATAGTTGTGATAGGCGGCGGGATTGTCGGGCTGGCATCCGCGTATAAGATTGTGCTTAATCATCCGCACATTAGAGTTGCCGTCCTGGAAAAAGAAGAAAAGCTTGCGGCCCACCAAACGGGCCATAATTCCGGCGTGATTCATTCCGGGTTGTATTATAAGCCCGGCTCAGCCAAGGCAAAGACCTGCGCCAAAGGCCGCAAAGAGCTTATCGCCTTTGCTAAGGAGCACAAAATACCTCACCAGATTTGCGGCAAGATAATTGTTGCAACCGATGAGAAAGAGCTTGTTGGACTTGAAAAGATTTTCCGCAATGCCCAGGAAAACAAGATAGAAGACATCCGGAAAATTGGACCGCAAGAAATCAGCTCTATTGAGCCGTTTTGTACCGGCATCGCAGGTCTCCACGTCCCGTGCACAGGGATTATTGACTTCACTGAGGTCGCCGCCAAACTTGCCGAACTGATACAGACCGCTGGCAATGATAATAAGATTTTAACCTCACATGAGGTTGCCGCCTTTGAAAAGCACAATTCTCATACCGAAGTTCTTACCGGAAGGGGGGCTTTCTCTGCGAAATATATTATCAACTGCGCCGGGCTTCAGTGCGATACGATTGCAAAATTGGATGGTGTCGAGCCGGGGATGCGAATAATTCCCTTCCGCGGCGACTATTATGAGCTGACCGAACAGGCCGGCTCAAAGGTTAAAAACCTGATATATCCTGTCCCCAATCCCGACTTCCCGTTTCTTGGAGTTCATTTTACCCGAATGATTGATGGTTCGGTCGAGTGCGGCCCGAATGCTGTCTTTTCGTTCAAAAGAGAGGGCTATGGCAAGACCGATTTTGACTTGATAGACACCTGGCAGTCGCTCTTCTTTAGGGGGACATGGAAATTGTTTTTTAGGAACTGGAGATATGGACTGGGCGAATACATCAGGGCTTTTTCCAAAAAGCTGTTCCTGCGGCAACTGCAACGGCTCATTCCATCGCTTGGGCCTGATGACATAAAGCCTGGCACGGCAGGCGTGCGGGCGCAGGCGGTCGGCATAGATGGCACACCGATAGATGATTTTGTAATTGAAAGAAGGGAAAATTCCATTCACGTTCTAAATGCCCCCTCGCCCGCCGCGACCGCATCCCTTGCCATCGGCGAATATATAAATGAAATTGCAACGGAACACTTTAAGCTGAAAGATTAGAATTAAATTGATACGGGTTACAGTTATTTAAGAGACTTAAGATATGGTAGATGTAAAGAATAAGGACTACATAGTTATAGTGCAGTGTCACATTGTGAAAGAGCGCTGCTCTGGTTATAATTGTGAGAGAGCATTAAATGAGCGTATCGGCGGTTTTTCCTTATATCCCAAGGACAAAAGCTTTCGCATGCTGAACATGACCTGCGGCGGCTGTTGTGGCAAGGCGGTACAACGCAAGCTGAGCAATCTAATCCGACGAATCAAAAGACAAGAGGGTATCGGCAAGGAACAAATTGTTGTGCAACTGGCCTCGTGCATAACCAAAGATAATTTTCATTCTTCGCCCTGTCCGCATCTTGATTATATCAAAGGGCTGATAACAAAACTTGGGCTGGATGTATGCGAAGATACTTTTGTAAACCAGACCTCTGAGAAGCGACGTAAGGCAGGATTATACGCTGTCAGTGAATAACAAATGGGAAAGTTTCAAATCGACAGCTTGTTTGCGGTAGAAGACGCCGAGCAGGGGGCACGGTGCAATCATATTATCAGTGTGGCGTTTGAGTCCGCTGCGGATACGGAGTTTGATTATCTTGTGCCGGACCAGCTTTGGCCGCTCCAGCCGGGTCAGCGGGTCGAAGCCCCGTTCGGAAGAAAAAACAAGCTGGAGGTCGGGTTTTGTGTAGGTATTGAACAAGAGGGGCAAAGGCACAAAGGCACAGAGGCACAAAAGGGAGAGAGAAAATTTAAGCTCAAGAGAATTGAAAAAGTAATTGATAAAGAGCCGTTGTTGGATGCCCAGTTGATGGAGCTGGCCCGATGGATTAGCAGCTATTATGTTTGTCCGTTAGGCCAGGTCCTGGCGGCAATGGTGCCAGGCGCGGTGAAAAAAGGAGCGGGGCTGCGAACTCAAACCTGTATCTATCTCGCTGCGGCTGATGACAGAATAACCGAGCAATTAAGGGGCAAAAAGCAAAGACAGGTCGTTACTTTCCTCAAAGAACGAAAAGCTTATGGCTCAAATTCGGCGTTGGACATGCAGGAAGTTCTGGATGCAGCCGATTGTGGCAGAGATAGTATTAAAAAATTAGCTGAAAAGCAAATTGTCAAGCTCCACCAGAAGACAATTTTAGCGGCTTTGCCCGCAATTCCAAAGGGGATGTTCATAAAAGCAGAAGCAGTTGTGCTCAATGAGAACCAGCGAAAGGCGCTATTACATATAAATGCTCAGATAGATTCAGGAAAATTCGGCGTGACCCTTTTATATGGCGTTACCGACAGCGGCAAAACTGAGCTCTATATGAGGGCCATCGAGGCGGTTTTGCAAAAGGACAAGGCCGCCATCGTGCTGCTTCCGGAAATTGCTCTGACTGCCCAGACTGTTCAGAGATTCGGCGCAAGATTTGAGAAAATAGCTGTAATGCACTCAGGCCTGACTGCTGCCCAACGGAACGTGCAGTGGCAGAAGATAAAGTCCGGCGAGGCGGACGTAGTTATAGGCGCTCGCTCAGCCGTCTTTGCGCCGCTGCCGAAGCTCGGGCTTATCGTGGTTGATGAAGAGCATGAGCCGAGCTACAAGCAGGATACCGCCCCGCGCTATAATGGCAGAGATGTGGCGATAAAACGGGCGCAACTGGCAGATGCGCACTGCATTTTGGGTAGCGCCACACCTTCATTGGAGATGCTGGCGAATTGTCAAAGTAAAAAGTATTTTAGCCTGCTTCGTTTGCCTAAAAGGGTGATGGACCTGCCTATGCCCGAGATGAAGCTCGTTGACCTGCGGGAAGAGCCGGTAACGCATAATGGCGTCAACTTAATAAGTGAGCCGCTATGCGAACGGCTGAAGGAAATCCTGGCCAAAAATGAGCAGGCAATTTTGCTTTTGAACAGGCGAGGCTACAGCAATTTTGTGTTCTGTCCATCCTGTAAATATACGTTGCACTGCCGCAACTGCGATGTAACGCTGACTTTTCACAAATCGCAAGTCACTCGCAGCGACCGCATGCGGACCGTTACCGGCAAACACATAGATTATGGTTACGCTTTATGTCACTATTGTTTGGCCCAGACGCTTGTGCCCAAGATGTGCCCCTTGTGCGGTAAGGGTATGGCGATGATAGGACTTGGCTCGCAACGGCTCGAAGAAGAGCTATCAAAAAAATTCCCTCAGGCCCGTGTTGCGAGAATTGACAGTGATTCTATGATGGGCAGAGACTACTACCGGGTTCTAAAAGACTTCAGCGATGGTCGAATCGATATATTAGCTGGCACGCAGATGCTGGCCAAGGGCCTGCATTTTCCAAATGTCACGCTGGTGGGCATTATCAGTGCTGACACTTCGCTTTATCTGCCAGATTTCCGGGCGAATGAGCGGACCTTTCAGTTGATTTCTCAAGTGGCCGGCCGAGCGGGGCGGTCCGCAAAAAAGGGAACGGTTTTTGTTCAAACATTCTTGCCGAATCAGCCGGCCATCCAGTTTGCCCTGCAGGCAGACTTCGAGGGGTTTGTCAAAGAGGAATTAAAGCACCGCAAGGCCTGCAATCTGCCTCCATTCTGGCGGCTGGCGGCTATTATTATGCGGGACAGAAACTTTGATAAACTTGACCTTGCCTGCAAAAGGATGCGGGAAAAGATAGACTCGATATTGGAGCGGGATGGGCTAAAGGCACTGGTTCGTGGGCCGATGCCGGCGGTGATAAGTCGGATTCAGCGTTTTCACAGGATGCAGATAATCATCCAGGCACCACAAGCAGCGATTATACAGCAGCTCTTCGCCGGATTACGAGCCCAGCACCCGATTCGGCCTGCGGTTAAGGTCGCTATTGATGTGGACCCGGTCAATTTATTGTAAGTTGCAATTCAATCTACGATGCAGTATAATTGATTTTTAGTAAATCGGGGAGTAGCTCAGCCCCGTCAGAGATGGCTTACGCCACTTGGATTAGAGCGTCCCTTAGGGAAGGCCGCGGATATGGTATATTTTGAGTCGTAGTTTTCGGGGTGTAGCTCAGCTTGGATTAGAGCGCTTGGTTCGGGACCAAGAGGTCGCTGGTTCGAATCCAGTCACCCCGATTTTTTGTTGGTGAGGGATTGAAGTGCCATCTTTTCAGCAATGGGCAAAGGGCCGTTTATAACAAGTGACAGAAATTGGACAGAGAACTTACAGGCAATGAAAGATTGAATCTGTCTTATAAGCAGAAACCAGAAAGTTTTAGCCCTGACTGTGAGTTTCGCATTGTTGCTATCAAATTTGGTCAGCCATGCTCTGATGAATGTAAATACCTAAATGAGCAATTTGAACAGGTTAAGCCGGAGTGTAAATTTATCGTAGTTCACTTAAACAAACCATTGAACTACCTCAGTCCCGTCAGTCCCGTAAGGGACACCTTATGGTGGGATGGCTTACGCCACTTGGATTAGAGCGTCCCTTAGGGAAGGCCGCAGGTTCAAATCCTGTCTCCCCGATTCTTTTTGGGGCTGTAAGTGTTTGATATTGATAGAGATAAAAAAACCATACCTTTTCCGCATAACAGACATACTGCCAGGTGCCCGCCAATTTGGCAAGAAAACATTGATTTAGCCGCTCTATTATGTTAGAATAAAAAAAGTGGGCGATATGACGTTGCTTTTTAGGACCCTTTTGTGTCCATTATTGTGTGTTCATATCATCCGCCACACATAATGGCGGATTCATCGACTACGAACAACAATGAACTATGAACAATGGACCCGGTCCGAAGCCCAAAAAATCTGTAAGGTAAGGTAGAAAATGCTCGGGCGCGCGAAAATCTCTTTCCTGGCGATAGCATTGACCGCAGCTTTGACCGGTTTTGTTAGGGCTGAGTGCCCGTCAGGTGACTTGAACGGGGACTGTAGAATTAATCTGCAGGATTTAGGGGTTCTTGCCGGCCACTGGTTGGACCCTCAAGGCGGTCCCGGTGACCTCAATAGTGATGGCAGGGTTGATGTAGTTGACCTTAAGCGCATGGCTGACAACTGGCTGTGGGCCACTGTTGTAATCAACGAGATTCACTACAATCCTGATGTCGAGACCGAACTGGTAGAATTTGTCGAGTTGCACAACCCTACTACCGTGGATGTCAATATCTCCGGATGGTATTTCTCAGATGGTATTTCCTACAAGTTCCCGCCAGGTACAATACTGAAGGCAGGCGGCTACATTATCGTTGCTCAGGACCCATGTGATATTAACACTAAATGGAACAGCGGTAGGTGGCCTCTTGTTCCTCTCGCACTGGTTTTTGGCCCCTGCCAAGGCCGGCTCAGCAATGAAGGCGAAAGGATTAAACTGTGTAATGCAGTCGGCCGGGAAGTTGACGAGGTCGATTACCAGCTCGGATTTCCCTGGCCGACCGTGGGCGACCCGCAATTGGTAACTTCGCCGGGTAGCGGCCATTCCATCCAGCTTGTTAATCCGTTCTTCGATAATGACCTGGCCGGCAGTTGGCGCTCGGCTCTTCCGACACCGGCAGCACGCAACTCGGGGGTTTATCGAGACAATATTCCGCCTCATATCCGCCAGGTGAACCACTCGCCCAAGCAGCCCAAATCAGGCCAGGTGGTAACGATTACTGCCAAGGTTACTGACCCTCATGGTGTCGTCGGTGTTATACTCAATTACCAGCTGGTGGACCCGGGTAACTATATCTCCCTCAATGATTCGCGATATCAGAGTGAGGATTATTGGACGAGCATTGAGATGCATGATGATGGGCTCAATGGCGACCAATTCACTGGTGATGATATCTACACCGTGCAGCTGCCGGGCATTCTACAGACGCACCGTCGGCTGGTGCGGTACCGTATCACAGTGGAAGATACTGCAGGGGAGTCCCTTACGGTGCCATACCCGGACGACCCCCAGCCGAATTTTGCGTATTTTGTTTATGATGGGGTGCCGGCCTGGAGGGGTGCCATCCAGCCCGGTGTTACTCCCGTCGTCGAGTTTGGCCCTGCGGTGATGCGTAGTCTCCCCGTTTACCACCTTATAAGTAAGAAGTCAGATGTTGAGGGATGCACCTGGCTTAACAGGGTTGCCTGGAACGGTCCCGAAGCCGACGATTTCAAATGGTATGGCACAATGGTTTATGACGGCGATGTCTATGACCACCTCCACTACCGCACCCGCGGCGGTTGCTGGCGATACGCAATGGGGAAAAATATGTGGAAGTTTAAATTTAACCGTGGCCACGACTTCCAGGCACGCGACGATTACGGCAACAAATACGATACCAAATGGAACAGTATGAATTTTTCTGCCTGCATCCAGCAGGGCAACTTCGGCCAGCGCGGCGAGCAGGGAATGTTTGAGGCGGTGTCATTCAGGATGTTTAATATGGCCGGCGTTCCGGCTTCAAAAACCAACTGGCTGCACTTTAGAATCATCGATGAGCTTTACGAAGATGGAACGCTTAACGCCGCACATCCAGGGCAAACCATCAGCGGCACTCAATACGATGGCGATTTCTGGGGACTCTATATGACCCTCGAAAATATGGACGGCCGCTTTCTGGATGAGCATGGCCTGCCGGATGGCAACCTCTACAAGATGGATAACCAAGCTGGCTATACGTATGACTGCCAGAAGAATAATCAGGGGCCGACAGCCGTCCCGGATTACTCCGACGTTATAACATTCAGGAACGGATACAATTCTTCTCCTGCTGCATCCTGGTGGGAGGCAAATGTGAATCTCGATTGCTACTATAGTCTCTATGCGGTTTATCAGGCCGTCCATCATGGTGACATCACCCAGAAAAACCACTTTTTCTATCTGAACCCTGAACTGACCACTAATGAATGGGGAACTAACTATCTGTGGAGTCAGCTGCCGTGGGACGTTGATTTAACCTGGACCACTTATTATGGCGGCAGCGGCACTCTAACCGACCCGTTTAGTAGAAGCAACATCTTGACCTACCCGGTTTTCAGTATTGCAAACAAGAACCGTATGCGTGAGGTTTGTGATTTGCTTTTTAATTCTGACCAGACCGGCCAGTTGCTCGACGAGCTTGCCGCCGTCATCAATGACCCACAAGGTGGTCTTTCAATTGTCGATGCCGACCGGGCTATGTGGGACTACCACTGGGTCATGACAGATGCGGCTTGCTCACAATACCGTGACAACTGTGGCTCAGGGAGGGCGGGGCAGGATACATTCTACAAGAAGGCCCAGCAGAGCGGGTACGCCAGAAGTTTTGAGGGTATGGTCCAGGTTATGAAGGATTTTGTCGTCGAGCGTCAGAGCTATATGAATTCTCTTATGGCTGACTCTGCTATTCCGAACACACCAACGGTAACCTCGACCTGTCCGCCGGGTTATCCCATAAATGCCCTGACATTTCAAACCAGCTCCTTCAGCGACCCGCAGGGTAGCGGCACCTTTGGTGCAGTAAAATGGCGCATCGCAGAAGTAACCGCCGGCTCTACGCCTCCCCCGCCCTCGCAAGATATTGTGCTGGTTCCCGAAGCGGCAAGGTGGCGATATTTCAAGGGCATGGATGAGCCGTCAGCAACGCAGGGGGCCTGGCGACTTCTGGACTTCTATGATTTGGACTGGCCTGAAGTCACCACGCCTGTCGGCTACGGCGAAACGTGGATACCGGCCGAAAGCCAGCTAAACGATATGAGGGGCTACTACACGACAATATATGTGCGGAAAAAATTCGAAGTAACTGACCTTGACGCCATCGATAAACTGGTTGTGGATATCAAGTATGACGATGGTATAAACGTCTGGATTAACACAAAACGCGCAGCCTGGGGCAATGTCCCTGGTGAGGAGCTGCTACATACTGACACCGTTCCCAATCGCACTGAAAACCACAACTTTACCTCCGTTACACTTAATGATCCGGACTACTATCTGGACCAGGGAACTAATGTTGTTGCCGCTCAGGTATTGAACTCTTCATTATCTGACAGCGGCGATTGTTTTATCGACGTCCGTCTGATAGGTAAGCCGGCCGACCCCTGCAGCACACCCCCGCCTCGCCCAACCGGCCCGGCCAAATACGAGCTTGAACCCGTCTGGGAAAGCGGTGAGATTACGCCGTTTAGCAACACCATACGGATTCCTGGCACCGTAGCCAGGCCTGGCCACACCTATCGTGTTCGCTGCCGGATGAAGGACAACACAGGCCGCTGGAGCCACTGGTCAAGCCCGATTCAGTTCGTGGCCGGCGAACCCTTAGCGGCAGGTGTTCTGGCAAATCTTCGAATCACCGAGCTGATGTATAATCCTGCTCCGGGAAGCCCATATAACGACTATGACTATGAATTCATCGAATTGAAAAATGTCAGCACCGATGAAACGCTGGATTTAACCTATGTGCGTTTTACCGAGGGTATTACATTTGGTTTTGACGGCAACGATA
>Ga0315279_10000614_pt1 | contig 68655 bp, 50 predicted proteins | sample YL17G06_20_MG_FD_203694 | JGI IMG/M metagenome (GOLD analysis project Ga0315279, IMG submission 203694) | Sediment microbial communities from Yellowstone Lake, YNP, Wyoming, USA - YL17G06_20 | ecosystem: Environmental > Aquatic > Freshwater > Lake > Sediment | place: USA: Wyoming | collected...
GCGGGCGGGCATCTGCTTCGTTGCCGCTCCTCGACGATGCACACCGACATCGCCTGCGTCGCGGCGCCTCGCATCTGCCCGCCCGGCGCTCGCGCCAAAGTGCAAACGTTATTCATTGACAGACCCTAACCTTTGAGAATATGTCTTGGGGAGATTATTCATATGACCGATACCATTAATCGTCGAGAGTTTCTTCTCAAATCCTCCTCCTTCGCTATGGGTGGAGCATTACTAAGCACCGCCTCACTCCGGCCCAGTGTTGCAGCGGGCGGCTTTAAAAAAGGCGTCTGCATCGGCGTCCTGCCTAAAGAGATGACTGTTCTACAGAGATTCGAAGCGGCGAAAAGGAACGGCTTCGAAGGGATTCAGCCGAACACGATCACTAATCCCGAAGAGCTCCAACAATACAAAGAGGCTGCCGAAAAGACCGGCCTCAAAATTGACTCGATCATGAATTCGGACCACTGGAACTACCCCCTGTCCGACAACGACCCTGAGGTTGTCAGAAAAGGCGTGGAGGGGATGCAAACTTCTATGCACAACGCGCACGATCTGGGAACGGACGCCGTGTTGTTGGTGCCGGGTGTCGTCACCGGCGAAGTGCGCTACGTGGACTGTTACAAGCGGTCGCAGGAACAGATCAGGAAGATGCTGCCGCTTGCCGAAAAGCTGAAGGTAATCGTTGCGATTGAAAATGTCGGCAATCGGTTTCTGCTAAGTCCGCTCGAGTTTGCCCGCTACGTCGATGAATTTAACAGCCCCTGGGTGAAGGCTTTCTTCGACATCGGCAACGTCGTCTCGAGCGGCTACCCCCAGGACTGGATCCGAACCCTCGGCAAGCGGATCGTCAGGGTGCACATCAAGAGGTTCGAGCCTGGGACGGACTGGCCGAAGTTCGACGCCAAGGACCGGCGCAGCCAGGGAATCGACTGGCCGGATGTGCGCAAGGCGCTCAGCGAGGTCGGTTACTCCGGATGGGTGACCGCCGAAGTGAGGAGCGGTGATGAGAGCTATCTGAAGGAGCTCAGCGCGCGTCTCGACCGGATCTTTGCGGGCCAGGATCCCGTTTGACCCCGTCGAAACGCATCTACATCTCCGGCAGATCGCCTTGTTCCGCTTGTTCCAAAAAGCCCCTTTGGCTGAGGTGGCGGAACACTACCTTCCGAGCCGGGACACCGTCCGATTTTTGCCTCCGCGTTCTCTGGACCTTGGCACTTTGCTTTATGGTTGCGGCCGCAAAGCTGCGCCGTCTCGCTGTGTGGTCCGTGGCGGGATTGACTCTCACTTTTAATTGCACCCAAATCCCATCGAGCGCTTGAATTGTCGACGACCTGTTACTTATAATGGCGCCTACTTGATCAATGGATGTCTCGCAGGCTGCGCATGTGGCTGTCCGGCGAATGGCGGCCTCAGCCGCTGTCACATGCTTCCAGATTAGCTGGTTTTTCCTTTGGAGACATGCTGGAAGTTCCCCGTCTAGGCAACTACGAACAATTCATGATTATTCGAGCGGTTTATCCTGGAACCTTTGACCCGGTGACAAACGGCCATATCGATCTCATCCAACGAAGCGCCGCGCTCTTCGACAAGGTCATCGTCGCAATTCTCAAGAATACCGACAAAATCCCTTTGTTCAGTCTCGATGAACGTGTGGAGATGCTGGAAGCGGTGGTCAAGGACATTCCGAATGTCTCGGTCACAACCTTCGGCGGACTGCTGGTCGATTTCGCGGAACGAATCGAGGCTTCGGTCATAGTGCGCGGCATACGCGCTATATCCGATTACGAGTATGAGCTTCAAATGGCACTCATGAACCGGCGCCTTTCCGGCAAAGTGGAGACAGTCTTTATGATGCCGGCTGAAGCGTATTCGTATCTCAGCTCTCGTCTCGTCAAAGAAATCTCGCTGCTTGGTGGATCGGTGCACGGACTTGTTCCGGAGATTGTGGAAAAGCGCCTGCAAAGTAAATGCAGGCCTCCATTGGAAGCTTAGGAGTAACTGCGCTCATGTCCTTGCCCGACAAGCTCAAACGCAAAGCCCTGGCTGCATTCTCCCATTGTCGATTATTCTCAGTTTTGCTCCTGGCGCTTGTGGCCACCGTCCTCTCATTTGGCGGATACCTGATTATCGAAAGAGCGCGCCCACTCGGATTGGCCCATGTCAAGCCTCCCGTGCCCGTCGCCCCGCCACCTCTCCCAAAACCGCAGTTGACGGAGATAGTGGATACTTTCAAGGCGAAGCAGACGTTAACGGACGCCTTGGTGCGTCACGGTCTCTCGAGCCGGGAAGTCTACGAGATGGTGGCGAACGCGCGGCATGTATACAACCTCGCTAAAATCAGGGCGGGTCAATATTACTGGCTCTACCTGACTCCTGAAGGGCAATTCCGCTATTTCAGCTATCCTGTGGATGAAGAGAAATATCTCACGATCTATCGTGACCAGGAGAATCGTTTTGTTCCGGTGATGAAACCATTTCGCTATGACGTCCGCGTCGAGCCTGTCTCTGGGGTCATCGAGGATAGCCTTTTCATGTCTATGCTGGATGCCGGTGAGCAGGAGGGTCTAGCCTTGGAGTTGGCGGGCATCTTCGGGTGTGAGATCGATTTTTATACCGACATTCAGAAAGGGGACTCCTATCGCCTGCTGGTGGAGAAGAGATATCTAGAGGGTAAGTTCAGAAATTACGGGGCGATCCTGGCTGCGAGCATTACGGCCCAGAACAGACAGTTTTCCGGCTTCCGCTTTGCGGATGAAAACGGCAAGCCGGCCTACTATGGCTCGGATGGGAAGGCGCTGAAGAAACCCTTCCTGAAGTCTCCGCTGAAATTCGCCCGCATTACCTCGAGGTTTTCCAGGGCGCGACTGCACCCGATCTTGAAGATCGTGCGCCCGCATTTGGGCGTGGATTATGCAGCGCCGGTCGGAACTCCGGTGCAGGCGGTCGGGGCGGGCGTGGTGATTGCTACAGGTCAGACTGCCGGAAGCGGAAAGATGGTCAGGCTGCGCCATGTCGGCAACTATGAAACGATGTATATGCACCTTTCAAGAATTGCCGTGCGGCCGGGTGCTCGCGTGACCCAGGGCACTGTGATCGGCTATGTGGGCGCCACAGGGCTCGCGACGGGTTCTCACCTGGACTTTCGGGTGTGGCAGCGCGGGAAGCCCATCAATCCGACCAAGGTAATCTTTCCCCCTGCTCCGCCCGTGCCGGCATCTTCCTTTGCTAGATTTGCCGTGCTTCGTGACGGGTTGAGGAGCAGGCTCGAGCAAATAACTTACTGAGGAATGGAGTTGTTATGGCCTTCGTAAACGTGCGTCGCTTCATTTTCGCTCTTGCGTTGCTCGTCCTGTTTTCGGCTCGATCCCGGGCGGCAGACCTCACGGCCTTCGTCGGCGGCGTTATGCCGGGGAAGCCGACTTCCCTTCAGGGCATCCAACTTGCCCTCGACAAGAGCCCGATTTTTGGTGTTCGACTGGCCACGAACTTCGTACCGATGTTTGGGATGGAGCACACGCTTGCCTTCAGCTCCGACTATCTTCTCCCCCACAACGCCGCCGCTATTCTCAATGCCAAGGGATTTGTCTATAACAGCAACCTGATCGTCAATGTTCCGGCAGGACGCGCCGTGCCCTATGTGACCGCGGGCCTGGGGTTGGTCCACCAGTACGGATCCCCGAACCTGCCTGTGGGAACCAAATTTGCTTTCAACTACGGCGGAGGGTTGAAGTTTCCCAGGCTGTTCGGTCCGCTCGGGTTGAGATTTGACGCTCGGGGCTATACCGCCATGGGCGTATTTTCTCAGAATTTGAACATATTCGAGGTGACAGGCGGTGTCCTCATCAGCTTTGGCCGGTAGAGGGATTCTGACCTTGTCTGGACATCCGTCCTTGTAGTTCATCTTGATCTGAGTCTCCTGAGGCCCCGAATGCCGGCTCCGGGCTGCGCCTTTATCATGTTGGAGTTGGAGGGACTTCATATTTCCTGGATGAGATCGTGGTTGGGGAAGGAGCGGGCAGCACTGCGCGAGTTCGTAACGGGATTTGCCAGCCGCGCGCTCGGCATTCTTGAACCGGCGGAACGGAAGGCCTTTCTGCAAAGCGAGATCGAGAAGGCCTTTGGTTTTGCGCGCGTGGAGATTCTTCTTCCGCCTGAAGGCTCCGAACGTTTCTCCTCCGAGAGCACACGCGTGCGGGACGTCCTCTCCCGCATCCTCGGAATTCTCGAGGGAACCGGCAAGCCCTACCTCAACGAAGCGATTGCACGGGAAACCGGCGTCTCCGCCATACTGAGAACCATCGACGCCACTCACGTTTTTCCCATCCAACACAAACGAAGCAAGCTGGGGCTCCTGGTCATCGATAGCGCGCCGAAGGTAAAGCTCGATCCGCACATCGAAGCTACCGTCCAGGAGCTCTGTGCGCAGCTGGCGCTCGTGCTGGAGAATTCAAACCTCCTCAAGGTGAAGCTCGAGCTTCAGAACGAGCTTGCACAGCAGTCGCAGATGGTTCAGCTCGGTGAAATGACTGCCCGGATTGCCCACGAGATCAAGAACCCACTCAGCTCCATCAAGACCATCGTTCAGGTCATGCAGGAAGATTCCGATTTACAGGCCAAATACGCGAGGGATCTGGAGCATATCAACAACGAAATCGATCGCCTCAAAAACTCGATTTCCCAACTGTTGAACTTTGCTCGTCCCAGCCAGCAGGCACGCGAAAAGATTTCCCTGCGCGATGCCGCGGAGTCGGCGTTAAGCTTCCTTGGGCGCGATATCGAGCAGCAGCAGTTCGCGATCGAAGACGAAATTCCATCGGATCTTCCCCCGGTTGATGGCAACTCAACCGCGTTGAGGGAGATGTTCCTGAACCTGTTCTTGAACGCCTTCCAGGCGGGCGGCCCCGGCACTCACCTTCGCCTGCAGGCCTGGGAAGGCGCCCTTGCCGACGGGCCCGAAAGATACATCCTGCTGGTGGTGGAAGACGACGGTCCGGGAGTCCCACAGGAGTTGCAGGGCAAGGTGTTCGTCCCCTTCTTCACGACGCGACAGAGAGGAACCGGCCTGGGGTTGGCAATCGTAAAGCGCAACGTGGAGCACATGGGAGGAAGAATTTCCCTCGAAAGCCCCGCGCGTGAAGGACGGGGAACACGCTTTTTAATGCATCTTCCGCTATCGTGATCGTAATGAAGGAACATCACTGAGTATCCATAAGGTAGACACGATGAATGACGAATTACGCATGACGAATGACGAATACCTCAACTGCCATCTTCATTCGTCATTCTTCATTCTTCATTTTTATCCAAATTGACTGCCCGTTGCTTTTTTCACGAGAGAGGCTGAGTTGAAATATAAGATCCTGGTTGTCGATGACGAAGAATCCGCCCGCTATGGCATTCGCAAGGCACTTCAGACCAGGGAGAGTTTCATTCTGGAGGCGCCCGATCTGCGCTCGGCACGATTCACGATCGAAAAGGAAAACCCCGATCTCCTACTGCTCGATGTAAATCTGCCGGACGGCTCCGGGCTCGAGCTACTCAAGGAGCTGGCCACCCGGCCTCAGCCTCCTGCAGTCATCGTCATCACCGCGCACGGCTCGGAGAGACTTGCCATCGATGCGATTCGCGCCGGTGCATATGAATACCTGTCGAAGCCGTTCGAAGTGGACGAACTCCGCTTGCTGGTGCGGAACGCGCGCGAGCGGGCTCAGCTGGCCGAGGAGAATCGCGCGCTCCGAGAAGAACTGGGACGGGAGGGCAAATTCGGCGCAATGATAGGCCGAAGCGCCGCGATTCAGAAGATCTTTGAGCTCATCGAACGAGTCGCGCACACGGACGTAACCGTCTTCATCCAGGGGGAGAGCGGCACCGGGAAAGAACTTGTCGCAAGAGAACTGCATCGCCGGAGCGGACGGTCGGACATGCCGTTCGTGGCCATAAACTGCGCGGCGCTGCCCGATTCTTTGATCGAGAGCGAACTGTTCGGCCACGAGAAGGGAGCCTTCACTGGTGCCATTGGCCGCCGCAGGGGGAAGTTCGAGCTTGCTGATGGCGGGACAATTTTCCTCGATGAAATTGGGGACATGGCGCTCGCGACGCAGGCCAAGGTGCTCCGGATTCTGGAGGAGAGGCGGTTCGAACCTCTGGGCTCCCATGAGACACGTGAAGTTGATGTGCGGATCGTCTGCGCGACCCATCGAGACCTCGGCCAGGCGATCGCGGTTTCCGAATTCAGGGAAGACCTTTACTATCGCATCCATGTCGTGCGCCTCGAGATCCCGCCGCTGCGAGAGCGCGTTGAAGACGTCGAGCCGTTGATCGAATACTTTGGCCAAATGTTTGCAGAGAAATACCGCATTGCCTGGAGCGGTTTTACTGAATCAGCCAAAGCACGACTGCTGAATTATCCCTGGCCGGGAAATGTGCGCGAGTTGCGCAACCTAGTGGAACGGTCCATAGTATTGAGCATCAAGGGGCCTATCGATGCTGCAGACCTCCCTGCGGAGGTTCTGTCGACAGAACCGAAAGAGCAGTCAGGCTTACGGCAGGAGGACTTGTGGCAGTTGCCCTACGAGGAAGCACGCGCCGCATTCGAGCGAAAATACCTCCTGGACGTTTTGGAGCGGAATGGTGGAAACATTAGCCAGGCCGCGGCTGCCATGGGCATTCATCGCCAGACGCTTCAATACAAGCTGAAGCAACTGGGCATCCGTAAGTCTTGGTCGGAGTAAGATTTCTTTGTGTTTCTTGGCGTTCTTCGTGTCTTGGTGGTGAGGTTCTTAGAAGCACACCGCCAAGATACCAAGAAAACAAAGACCCACCAAGGACTCTCCGAAAAACGGCATTAATTGGTGTAGTGGCACAAAGAAGCGAATATCTGGGGAAATGCCATGAAGATCACCATCATCGCGAATCCTGTTGCCGGCCGAGGCCGCGCATATAAGATCATTCGCCGTTTGACCCAGCACTGGCCTTACCAGGATTGGGAGTACGAATTCCTCTCCACCCGTTGCCCGGAACACGCCGGCATTTTGGCTTTGGAGCAGCTCCCCAATCCTCCCGACCTTCTGGCTGTTTGCGGAGGAGATGGAACGCTTCACGAAGTCGTCTCCCGTGTCTCCAATCCGCCTTTTCCTGTAGCTCTGCTTCCCGCCGGGACGGCTAACGTTCTTGCCCGTGACCTGGGGCTGCCGCTCGATCCCGTGCGAGCCTTGGAGGTCGCGCTGAAACGAGCCGTTCGGCGCGTGGATCTCGGCATGCTCACGGCGCGCGGTCAGCACGCATTTCTCCTGATGGCAGGAGTCGGCTTCGATGCCTATGTTGCATCGAAAGTTCGTCCGGCAGTCAAGAATAAGCTGGGGATGTTCGCCTATTTTGTCTCTACTTTGCATTCTCTTGCCACATATGCGTTTCCTGAGTTTCAGGTTTCGGCGGGTGATGAGCACTTCACAGCCACGAGTTGCCTGATAGCCAACGCGAAAGGCTACGGCGGCGGGCTCATCTTCACTCCCGCGGCGGACATGGTTGACGGTCTCTTTGATGTCCTAGTACTGCAAGGCCGGCCCAAACTCGCCTACCTTCGTTTTCTCTTTGACGCTTGGCGGGGACGTCCCAAATCGTATTCCTGGATTCGGCAGTTACGGGCTTCTTCCCTCAAGGTGACGGGACCACGTGGCCTCTGGGTCCAGGCGGACGGCGAGCTTATAGGCACTCTCCCCCTCGAAGTATCAATTGTGCGCCAGGCATTTCCACTCGTGGTGCCTCCTGAACCCTAGATTTATGACTGACGATTGACGATTGCGATTATATCAATCGTCAATCGTAAATCATGAATCTCCAATGACATTGGTCTCCCGTTTAGCTATCCTGTCACCCGAATCTCATCAAGGGGCAACGGTGGTAAAAGAGCAGACCCTGCGGGACCTCCTTACAACGCAGGCACGACGTTTCGAAAGGTGGGTTTTCCTCGAATATGGCGATCAACAGTTTTCCTACGGAGCCGTGGACGAGCGTACCGATCGTGCCGCAACGGGGCTGAACCGCCTGGGATTGAGGCCCGGCGATAGGATCGCTCTGCTCATGGGGAATCGCCCTGAGTTCATCTTCTTCTTTCTTGGTGCGCCTAAGATCGGATTGATCCCCGTTCCCCTCGACCCGTCCTATTCCCGGGACGAAATATGCCCTATCCTCGAACATTCCGGCGCCTTAGCCGTGGTGACCGAAGCTCGATTCCGCGGGCTGAGAGATCTGGTTCCAGGTGTGAGGCACTGGATTGAGATCGACACCCCCTCGTTTGCTGCGCCCCCGTTCCAGAGCCTTACGCGCGGTCCGATTCTCGGCTTTTGGCCCGATCTGGATCCTGAGGAGTCGGCTGTAATCTCTTACAGCAAAACCCGCTCCGGATCGTGGAAATCCGTGGTTCTGTCTCATCGGAATCTGGTCAGCAATTGCGTCCAGATGGTGCAACCATTCCGCATCAACGAGACAGATCGTTTTCTCTGCGCCACTCCCCTCACTTCTGTGGCTGCGGCTGTACTCCTCATCCTAGCTCCCTGGGCTTCGGGCGGTGGCTGCATTCTTCGAGAAGCCTACTCGCCCCAAGTACTTCACGACATCAGCGAACGCCGGGCAACGGTTATTGCGGGAATGCCGCGCTTGTACGAAATGCTGGCCAGTGCGCCGGAGTTCGGCGAAAGCGACCTTTCATCCCTACGGCTTGCCATCTGCAGCTCGGGTCCTGTCGGTGAGAAGATGCTTCTGCAGTTCGAGCAGCAACACGACGCACTCATCGTGGAAGGCTACGGTCCGGTAGAAGCTACCTGCCTCTGTTGTGCGAACCCTTACACCGGTGTGCGGAAGCCGGGTTCTCTGGGGCTTCCGTTGCCAGGCACGGAGTGCCGCATCATTGATCGGGAAGGGCGTGAGTTGTCTCCCGGCGAGCGGGGAGAGATCGTCGTGCGCGGTCCGAGTATAATGAAGGGATATTACAGAGATCCGGATGCGTCCGCGAATGCGCTAAGGGGCGGCTGGTTGCACACGGGTGATTTCGGCTACACCGACTCCGACGGCTATTACTACCTCGCGGAGGAAAAATCAGCCACGAATTGCACGAATTACACGAAAAACAAATAAAAACCCGCGGATGCAGGACTCGGTTTGGGAAGACGGTCTGCCGAATTGTGGAGAGCCTCTGCCGCTAAGAAATAAGGCGCGTGTCTTTGATGTGCCGCGGCAGCTCCTTGAACTGCTGTCTCCCGCATGGATCCAGAGATTTTTCGTGTAATTCGTGCAATTCGTGGCCGATTTTGATTCGAGAAATTCGTGGCTGAACGATAGAATCATACTTTCAATTATCGGTTCCTGCACTTAGGACTGCGGTTATGTTTCGAGTTGCGATTGTCGGAAGACCAAACGTCGGAAAATCGGCCCTTTTCAACCGGCTGTGTCGAATACGCAAGGCGATCGTAGGCGACGAGCCGGGAATCACCCGTGATCGGATCTGCGGCACGGTGAGCCTGGGAGGCCGCTCGATCGAGTTGCTGGACACCGGCGGCATGATTCCTCAGACGCGCGATGTGATCCCGGCTAAAATCCTGGAGCAAGTCGAAATGGCCATCGCGGAGTCCGATCTACTGCTCTTGGTTGTCGACGGGCGCGCAGGGGTCACGCCTGCTGACGAGCAGCTTCTTCCCGTGCTGCGCAGGGCCGGGCGGTCTCTATGGGTGGCCGTAAACAAGCTCGATACGCCGGAGCTGGAATTCTACACGGCGCCTTTCTATGCAATCGGCGCGGAAGAAGTCTTCCCCGTTTCCGCCGAGCACGACCGGGGAATGGGACTGCTCTTGGATGCAATCGCTGCGCGAGCGGGAGAAAGGGCAGCCGCAGAGGTACGCGAGGAAGCCAAGGCGATCTCCGTGGCCGTTGTGGGACGCCCGAACGTCGGCAAATCTTCGCTGGTAAACCGGCTGCTTGGCGTGGAGCGCACGATTGTCAGCGAGATACCCGGAACGACGCGAGATGCGGTCGACACGCTGCTGGAGCGCGACGGTGCGCGTTACCGCGTCATCGACACCGCCGGCATTCGGCGGAAGGGTAAGACGGAGAAGCGAACCGAAATAGTCAGCGTCGTTATGGCACGCAAGAACCTGGAACGCGCCGATGTCGCCCTGCTCCTTTTGGATGCGGAGGAAGGGGTCACCAAGCTGGACGCCGCAATCGGCGGATATGCTTCCGAATCGGGCTGCTCCGTTATCATCGTGGCCAACAAATGGGACAAGGTTGTGAAGGATCAGCACACGGTGGAAGAGTTCACCGATGCCGTGCATCGCCGTATGAAGTATCTGACCTATGCTCCTCTTCTGACTGTCTCCGCTCTGACGGGTCAGCGGGTGTCCAAACTGTTCGAGATGATCCTAAAGGCGCACGAGGCGAGGCACTTGAGAATTCCGACAGCCACCTTGAACAACATCTTTGTCCCCGACCTTGCGGAGCAGTTCACCGCCCACAATCCCTATCAAAAGCTCGGCATTCGCTACATAACTCAGGCAAGCGCCAATCCACCAACCTTCGTTATCTTTACTGCGGGGCAGAACCGCCTCCACTTCTCGACCGAGCGCTTCCTCATCAATCAGTTGCGGCAAAAATTCGGCTTCTACGCCGCACCCCTTCGAATCGAGCAGCGTCTGAAGAAGCCGCGCGTCCGTGCTGCCCGGAGTGGTGGGGATTGACACGGGTTCGCCCACTCACTAGGATAAAGCGGTTGAAGAATTACCACCGAAGTCTCCGTTAAACGGACATTTTCTCGAATTGCCGGCGTGAACAAGAATGACTTGAGCAAAGCGGTTTATGATGCGCATGGGGGCATGTCCTACGCGGACGCCCAGAAGACTATCGACCTGATCCTTGACACCATCAAAGCCCGGCTTACCAGGGGCGAAAAAGTTCTCTTGAGCGGATTCGGCTGTTTCCGCGTCGTGTCGCGAAAAGATCGGAAGGGCATCAATCCCAAAACGGGAGAATCCATCATAATTCCTGGCAGGAAGGCTATTCGGTTCAAGCCCTCCAGGTATTTGAAGTCGGTCTGATCCACTATGCCGTTTGTTCCGAACAAGCTCTACTACAAAATCGGCGAAGTATGTGAAATCGTGGGCGTGGAGGCACACGTTCTTCGCTATTGGGAGACCGAGTTTCCCGACCTCTCTCCGCCCAAAAACAGGTCGGGCCAGCGAATCTATCGTCCCAAAGACGTCGAGTTGCTGCTGCGCATCAAGAAGCTCCTTTACCTGGACGGATTTACCATTGCCGGGGCCCGGAAACAGCTGGCATCGGGGAAGGGAATCGAGTCGGCTGAGCCTGCGGCCTCGCCTGAGCATCGCCGGTCCAAGAAGCGCTCCAAACAGGCGAAAACCCCCCCTGCGGACCGCATCAGCATGGTCCGTGAGGAGCTTGAGAACATATTGACTTTGCTCGATCGTGAGTGATATTGTTCGGACCGGCGGTCGGGACGTAGCGCAGCCTGGTAGCGCACACGCTTGGGGTGCGTGTGGTCGGTGGTTCAAATCCACTCGTCCCGACCAATTCGTGTTTCTATCGTGTCACTAATCCTTCTCACCAACGACGATGGAATCGAAGCCGAAGGGCTTAAGTGCCTCGGAGAGCATCTCCGCGGTCTGGCCGACATTCTCGTGATTGCGCCCGATCGCGAGCGCAGCGCCGTCAGCCACGGCCTCACGATCGACAAATCCCTGACTCTCAAGGATATTCTCCCGAATCATTACATTTTGGATGGGACTCCGGCGGATTGCGTCATTTACGCTCTGAAGAAAGTAGTGAAGGCATTTCCGGATCTGGTCATCTCGGGCATCAACCACGGAGCAAATTTGGCTGACGACATAATGTACTCCGGGACTGTGGCCGCGGCTCGAGAGGCCTCGAAGCATGGCATCCCTTCCCTTGCTGTTTCCCAGGCCTATGATGACAAGCCCATCCGCTTCAAGGAAGGTGCCGAGTTCATACGGAGCCTGGTTCAAATGCTGCTCCTGCAAAAAAAAGCCAACAGCTCCGTCTGCCTGAACATCAATATTCCCGTGCGAAAGATCAAAGGCGTGAAGATCACGCGCCAGGGCTGTTCAATGCACTTTCCTCACTATAACTACATGAATGGGCAGCCAGACCGTGAGTTCGGAGCGGAAATGGCAGACCCTCAGAACAAGTCTGAGATCACGCTGGATTTCCAGGCCATCCAGTCGAATTACATCTCAATCACGCCGTTGCAGCGCGATCAGACCGACTATGCAGCCGCCCATTCCCTTGTGCGTGAGGCTGCGCGGCTCTTCCAGGGTATCCGGTTCTCGGGATTTGGATTGATCGGCTGAAGGAATTGAGCTAGCATTTTTCACTGATTTTGGACGGGGCGTGGCGCAGTTTGGTAGCGCGTACGGTTCGGGACCGTAAGGTCGGAGGTTCGAATCCTCTCGCCCCGACCACTTCTCCTCTTCGCTGCTGCGCGCGACTTGCATGGCCATACAGGCAAAGTACATCGTCGTTCATGGCAGGGTCCAGGGCGTCGGCTTCCGTTATTTCGTGCAGCGAGTTGGCTTACGGCTGGGTTTGGCCGGAAATGTCCGCAACTGCCCGGATTCCACTGTGGAGATTGTGGTCGAGGGTCCAGCCAAGCAGATCGCGGACTTTGTCCAGGAGGTCGAACAGGGACCTCCGCTTGCAAGGATCGAGCACCTCGACATTCACGACATGCAGGCGCGCGGCAATTATCGTTCATTCCTAATCGAAGGATGGTGATGATGGAGCAACTGAAAGCTGCTATTCGTGAGATCCCGGACTGGCCTAAAAAAGGAATCTTGTTTTACGACATCACGACTCTTCTCAAGGACGCTGCCTGCTTCCAGCAGGCCGTAAATGCGTTGATCGCGCCCTATCAGGACAAGCGTGTCGACATCGTGCTGGGAGTCGAGGCACGCGGCTTCATCTTCGCTCCCACGGTTGCCTACGCGCTGAAGGCCGGATTCATTCCGGTACGCAAGCCCGGTAAGCTTCCCGCCCAAACGAATCGAGTTGAGTATGCGCTCGAGTACGGTTCCGACTCTCTGGAGATCCACCAGGATGCCATCCGGCCCGGACAGCGCGTGCTCATCGTGGATGACCTCATTGCCACGGGCGGCACGGCCAAGGCGGTCGCTGGGATAGTGGAGAAAATGGGCGGCATCGTCGTCGGTTTAGCGTTCCTGGTCGAGCTCGAATTCTTGCACGGCCGCGACAAGCTCACCGGCTACGAAATTACCAGCATCCTAAAGTACTAACCGAAGAGACCTAGCGCGGCTTAGCAGCCGCAACCGAAACGGTGGCAAGCTATCAGTCTGGAGAGACTCTTGACTGTGGTTTCAAGCAGGCAGCAGGCAGATGGCAGCATGCAGTATCTAACCCAGATGTTTTTTCTTTCCCGGCTTTTACTGCCTGCTGCCTGCTGCCTACTGCCTTCTGCATGCTTCTCTCCAGTTATGTTTTCTAAAGGCGACCAGAATTGCTTCCTGGAAGCGAAGGAATCGCGGCTTAGTAGCACAGAGAACGCGGAGAGTTCTCTGTGTCTCTGTAGTGAATAGCGTCATGCGAACTTGCGGATCTGAATCGGCTTTTTGCCCGCGGGTGCAGGCACGAAGATATCCTTCCGGGTGAGGCCCAAATCGCGGATTACCTCGACCGCATAATCGAGCTTCCCTACGTCCAGCCCGTGGATGTTCGACCCGAAAGAGAACTTCACGCCGGCATCCTTCGCCATGCGAAGAAAGCTGATGCGAGGCAGACGATACCTGGTGTTGAGTTCAATCGCGACCTTGTATTTTGTCGCTGCATTGATGACCCTATTCATTCGTTCCTTTGTCCAGAGGGGATCGAATTCGTCCTTGAGGCAGTCAGGTAGGAAGGTAGGATTGGCCAGTATGTCGATCGGCTCGTGGGCCATGACCCGCACGTTGAAATCCGTGTAACGCTCCATGAAATCCTGCTTGTCGTCTATCTTGACCGACGGACGCCAAAGCTCCACGCGTTGCCCGTTCTTTTCGGGGAAGGTAAGCGCGTCGGAAAGCACGTAATCCAGCTGGCCCACGAGCTCTCTTGAAAAGCACGTCATCCAGTCAAGACCCTCCGCCTGGATGCCCTTGTACACAGGCTTTCCCTCCAGCTTCGCGATGTAGCGCTTCAGATCTTCGTCGGTGCTCAGCAGACCCGGGTAGCGGTTTTCTCTGGTGCCCGCATGCTCGACGATGCCGAATTTCACGCCGCGCTCCTTCGAGAGTTGGAGCGCTTTTTCGAGCGTGACCACCCCGTCTAAATGGACGTGATAGTCGACGAGAGGTATGTCCGAAACGGCGCCGTGGCCGAGTGCATTCCCCACCCTGAGAGCTAATGCAGATGCCGAGAGTGCTCCGCCCGCGAGAGCGCCGCCAAGAAACTGCCGCCTGGTAAGATTCATGTTCATAGCAAGTCCTCACGAAGAATGAATATGCGCGACCACACTTTCACAAGCATGTGTGCCTTATCAAGCGAATTGTGCCGCTGTTCTCGCAGCTCTCTGGGGGCAGCCTCGCCGGGATCAAGAGGTTTCCACTGCCGTACCTTTGCCTCCAGTGTAGCGCCACATTTGCACGAGTCCTTTGTGGATGGTAGTGTGCAGTCGCCAGGCCAGAAAGGAAACCGCGAGCCCCGACAGATAGCCAACCGAATCCTTGATCTCGAAGGTTGGCTTGTCGAATCTGGTCACGCTGAAGCAGATCGACAAAACGATGATCTGCCAGGCCGCCAGAATCGCGTTGCGGATGAACCTGAGCAGCGGATCTTCGCGCTCCGCATTGAAATCGCCCAGCCACTTGGCCAGCAGGAGTGGGGCGAATACCCAGAATGAGTAGATCCAAAAGCGGGGAACTTCCAAAGAGAGATGTGGAAGTAGCGAGAGCAGATTACCGGCCCATCCCGAGAATCTTCGGACGGGCCGCAGCAATCCGTTCAAGAAGAATATCAATGCGCCCAGAGTGACTACTCGCACTGCTGCATAACCCAGCCGATCCCCGATCCACAGGAGCCAGTCCTTTCCCCACCATTGGCTGGCTGCCTTTGGCTGGTGCGTGCCGCCCAGCCCCATGACGGCTTGTACGATGTCGGTGTAAACGGCTTTGTCATGCCAGTAGTCAATATGGGCTTTGCCTGGAAGTGAGTAGCGAATAAAGCCCTTGTCGAACTTGACGGCGAATAGCTTAGACGCGTCGGTGGTCCTTTGAGGATCGTTCGGTTTTAAAGTCTTAAGTCCATATGCAACCGGATCGCTGCGGTCCCAGTAATTGAACCAGGGAATGCGCAGCCCCGTGTCGTGCTGGAGTATGTCCAGGGGGAATCTTGTGTCCCATATCGAGTAGTGTTTGTCGAGGGGCGATCCCATTGTTACGAGGCCGGAGACGCGGGGCAGCCATGCGTGCCGGGAAGGATTTTTCTCCCGCTCTGAGGCGGCCTGCACCAGGCTGGCATAGGAAATTACGGTCCCTTCGCTGTGGGCCACGATATAGATCTCAGGATCGCTCAAGCCGGGCCAGTCGTCCTGGAGCCTCATGTCTCTCCTCACCTTGTGGTGGGCGCCTGGCTCGGCAAAGAAGAGATGGACTCGGGCAAGGACACGGATAAACTCCGCGTCGATTTTCCCGCGGATCTCATCGCTTTCGACGTACATCTCAACATCGCCCAGGAACTTGCTCGTGATGTCGGCGAAGTCGCCGCTTTTCTTGTAGATCACCGCAAGGTTACGCAGGAGCCTGAGCAAGATCTCGAGGTTGTCGATCGCCTCACGCGCGATGTGAAAGCTGGCTCCGCCGTGAAACATCCGGGTGTTGATGGAGTGGGCCCAGGTGAAGATCGGTATGGGCGGAATACCTTCGTTAACGGCCAGGTAGGCATTGGTGATGGGCTGCCAGTAGACCTCAGAGAAACTGAGCAGCACTTTTTGTCCGCGATCTTCAAGAATGAGATAGGCGGGGTGTCCGGAGGTTAGTGCTCTGGAGCTTGCGGAAGGCGTTGCTGTGCCGGCGCCGACCGTCTCCAGGAGGTTGTGCACATGGACCGTATCCCGGATGTGATCGGGTAGGGAACGAACGAACTCGTTCATGAAACCGATCACAGTTTCATTGGGTTTCTGGTCCCCGATTCCATGAACCACCACAACATGTTTATGGATCATGAGGGAGTCTTCGCGAGACATACTACATCACTTTTGCCGCAATCGGCAGGATTTCCAGAAACGGGCTGGATTCTCAGGTGGAGTTCGTGGTATTTGATGAAATTGAAGGCCTCCTTCGCGCCACGAATTGCCCGAATCTCGCAAACCTGTCCATTTCTCATGGACATAAGGAGATGCAAATGAGCGGTCGGGGCCGTTTCATTCGGGATGTCTCGGAGTTGCCTGAAGACTTTCGTTTTAGATAGGACGCCCGGTTATTAGCAAAAGGAGGAAACCATTCCAAAAGTAATCTTCAATGACGAGACTTATGAAGCCAAGGTTGGTGAAAGCCTGCTTACCGTTGCTCGACGCCACGGCGCACATGTCTGGTTCCTTTGCGACGGTAGAGGGCTTTGTCAGACTTGCGAGTGTAGTGTTCTCTCGGGAGCTGAGAACCTCAGCTCGCCGAGTGAGATTGAGGTCGATGTCATATCCCAATCCCGCCGCCTTAGCGGGCACAGGCTTGCCTGCCAGACCCGGCTGACTGAACGCGGGGATGCCAGTGTGATCAGTCTGGCTGAACAACTACGCCGACAGGCCGTGGAGCTTATGACGTTCCAGCGGGGCGCCGAGTCTGTCGACAGCCTGACGGGTTTGATGAAAGATTTTGCCGGATTTGCCTTCGATCTCGTGGGCAGTTTGACGAACATCGCTCAGAGTGTCTTGCCTCAACTCATCGACGCGCCGCCGAGTATTTCGGGCATGTATAATTATTTACGCGATGGCCAGCGCATGATTGAGCGAGTTCTGACCAAATAAAGTGGTGCCAGGCCCGAATAATCTCGCAGGAATTTGTCAAGCTCATTCGACCTGAAAAGATCTTTGAGCATGGCATTAAGAGTGTGTCCAATATCTTCCATTAGTTCAGCCCAAGTATCAGCCTGAACAGTCAGTTTTAATGGATCGCCCACGTCGTCACAGACCTGCAGGCGATAGAGCAGACCCTGCGCCACCTGGGGAAGGGAAACTGCACGCAGTCGAGTTCAGTCAGCAGTCCGTGAATCTCCTTTGTTAACCATGGTGTCCGCTTCGATCTCAATGAGGCTGCGGGAAATCTACTCGGCGCGCACTCATTCAAGATTCTCCTCCTCGCTCAGCTCGGAGTTTTCATAGTCTCTCAGGAGGGACTTCGCTGCTGCCAGATCCGAATCGAGGACCTTGATCTTTATCGCAGCGAGGCCGTTAATGGTGAAAGGATATACGTTGTGCGGAACCTGAGTGACAAGGACACAACCAATCTGCGAAGCTTCGAGGATGCTCTTGATGATGTTTGCCTCGGTCTCGCTCTGGGTGACCATCAGCTCTACGAGTTTTTGCTGGTCCAAATGTTCTTCAGTGCTCATGAGTGTCTCCCTGTTGGCTGATCGCCTGCATTCTGCGTCAGTATAGTCGAGATTGCATTGCCGGGGGATGGATTACCGAGCGACCCTGTTTTGATTGCCGCGATGAAAACCGTGATTAGTGCCGTAGGTGAGGCGAACTATGGGACGATTTCGTGGAGAACAGGAGAACCGAAGTGGCCTGAACGGCGCCTGGGGACCGAAAGCCTATGGTGCACTATTCTTGAGGCTCTCGGCAAACCGTTTCACATAACCCCTGTCCGAAAGATGGATTACCAGAAGAACAACCATGATGCAGGCAACAACTATCGGCGTGATCGCGTTCCGGTCAAACGCCAGCAGACCGGCAATCAGAGCGGCGGTGTAATAGTTGATTGCGATCCAGCGGAATCTGTCTCGCCAGATGCCGTAAACATTCTTCTTGGCTTCGAGGGCCACGATCGCTGCAACACAACCTGTATTGACGAGGTAATAAACTGTCGCAAGGATTATGAGAGGAGGAAACAGATGACTGAGTGTCGGCAAGGGGCCCTGGTGAGGCGAAACTCGGCCAAACGCCAATGAGAAGGCCTGTCCGCCGGCAAAGGCAGACAGTGCCATGACGCCGACGTTGAACAGTTTGTAATGCAGCTTCCTTTTAGCTGACTTGGAACTGTTGGGTACCATCAATCCGTCCAGAATGGCTGTTATTGCCCCGACGGCTGGCCCATACAGGATGATGTTGGCGAATATAAAGGCATCCGCCACCGAGACCTTGGAATTGATTCCCGGGATTTTGACCGTGAGGGAACCCGACAAGACTGCCAGTATGGCCAGCATCACCCACTCGAAGCCGGTACCCTGCCGATAGAGCAGATACCAGGAGAGTGCGATGATGGCCGGCCCCAGGCACTCCATGAAGTACAGGTAAATTGGGTACAATGGATGAGTCAACCGTTCCGTTTCCATTGCCCGCTCCTATGTGCTGCGTCTCAACTCAATGATTAATCCGAACTTTCCTAATGACTCGATCTCCCTCCAATTCTCCGCCGGCTAGGGGTGGGGGTGGACCCCACCCCCACTACCGGCGGCGCCCGCTAGTCATCCGGCGGAAAGTACCAGTCACCCGGTTGGCCTATGGTCACGTCTGGCGCGTCGCCATCTTCACCGTACGCAATAATCGTGCTCGAATCCCCCACCAGCGTAGACGGATTTGCGAAGAGCCAGAACCACTTCGGTTTCAGAATGCTACGGACCCCGCGCGCGCCAACGTGAGCACCAATGATTAGGGTTCCATTGAGAGTGACGCCGGTCGTGTTCAGGACGCCATCGCCCCACACAACGCCATCGTCGAGAGCCTGCGCTTTGTATAACATCAGGCTGTCACCCCAGACAACGCCATCATCCTGACCCCAGAGTACGCCATCACCCCATATGACTCCGTCATCCTGACCCCAGAGTACGCCATCACCCCAGACCACACCGTCACTGTCACCCCAGACGACACCGTTACCCCAGAGGAAGGCCCCGCCCCAAGGAATGCGCAACCCTGCGACATAGTCGTAAGGGTGCACAGAGGAGTGATTGGTGATCATCAGAGCTCCATACGCCAACGACCTGAAATTGGGCGAGACCGCAGCCGCCAGCCTCACTGCGCCCACCGTATTCAGATAGCCGTTCCCCTGCGCAAGCAGGTTGGTAAACCTCATCCGCCCTGCAGTATAGGTGAGGATCGCCTTGACCATGTTGGGAGTTAGTGAGGGGTTTGCTTCGAGCATCAATGCAACCGTGCCCGACACCACCGGTGTAGCCATACTGGTCCCGCTCAGCTTGAAATAGGGAGCGGTCGCCCCAGGGGGATCGGCAAATACCTGGTTGGCGGGGTAGTTGGTGTACAGATAACTGTTAGGATTGGCACAGGAGACAATCTTGTTTCCGGGGGCGACGATATCCGGCTTCAGCAATCCGTCGATCACGGCTGGCCCGCGCGAGCTGTAGCTCGCAACCGCATCGTCCGTGCGAGAAACCGTGTCATAGGTGTCCACTGCGCCGACGGTTATGACCGCAGGATCATTGCCCGGGCTGGTGATGCCTCCATAGACAGTGCCGGAACGGTTCTTGCCGTAGTTCCCCGCGGCGACCACGACGACCATTCCGTTTCTCACGCACGCCTCTACGGCCTGGCACATCGGGTCGGTCTTGTAGGACTCATAGACGGAATGCCCCAGCGAGAGATTGATCACGCGGATGTTGGCAGTATCTTTGTTGTCGATGCACCAATCCAGCGCATCGAGAACGTCGCTCGTGGAACCCGATCCGACGCCATCCAGGGTCTGGAGATCGATCAGATTCGCTCCTGGGGCAATGCCTTTGTACTGGGCACTGTAGCCACTCCCGGGCAGTGAGCTCTGGCCTGTGCCTGCGATGATCCCGGCGACATGGGTGCCATGGCCGTACTGATCACCCGAAATGGAGGCGAAGGAGTGCTGGTAGATGATCCGGCTTGCGAGATCGGGAACGTTGGCAATGCCGGAGTCGATGACCGCAACACCCACGCCGCTGCCGGTGTAGCCGGGAGCGCCGTTCCACACCTGGTTTGCCCCTATGGCAACCGCAGTTGTGGCGAGGTGCTTTTTAACCGGCCAATCAATAGAGATCCTGTCCACCTGTGGATCGGCCGCAATTAGCAAGAGGGTCACGAAGTTCACGCGCGCCGAAATGGCCGGCATATTGCGCCATCCCTTTTTCGGCGTGCCGGCCGATTTGGAGATGACCTTCAACCATTGCTGAGTTAGCTTATTATTGTTGAGCCCCCAGCCCCAGCCTTTGCCCTTGGTTTTGTCGTCACCCTTGAACTGGATGATCACATCAAGAGTCTGTCCCGGCTTGAACATGGATGCGTTAAGACCCTGGAGCGCCGACTCCAGCTTTTCGAAGCCTGTCGGTTTGTTCGCGGCTTTGCTCGACTGACCCAGCGCGCAGACGGCGACGAGGAGCAGTGCCAGAGTTCCAGCGATCCACTTCCTTGTCATCCACTTTGCCGGTTTCCTATATGGCCGATGTGCGATCATTGTTTTGACTCCACAGGTTAAATTCGGTTGAGTCTCAAGACATCACAGAGCGCAATCAGAGACTGGAGTGCGCGTTCTCAGCACCGAATCAGTTAGGAATTGCTCTTCCTACGCCGGAAACTAGGCGAGAAGGACTCTAAAACAGAGCTGCGAGGTTGGGGAGCCCTCCAAGTCTCTCTGCTTTCTCGTTAGGGGCAAGTACAATCTAAAGCATTTTGACGCTGGATTGAATAGTACAAGTGGCCCAATTTGTATGGGCCAAGTAGACCGTATTATTTGATGTTTAAATAGGATAACCGTTGGGGTGTTAGGGGCACAATTGTGCCATCCAGAGTGAGACTTTGCGCGTGCCAAGAAGCCTTCATGTGTCCTCATTGATATCCGAAGATGAGCACCGCAAGCGTTCCGAAACCCTGATTTACTCCCCATTTGCGCAAAAGCCGAAACAAATCAAATAAAGCGCTCATGGTTGAGCCCAATGGGTGCCCCCCATTACCAGACAATTCTCTGATCGGCTCAAAAACTAGACCAGGATTCGGGCTTCTGATTCAGTCGGAGGAGGGCTGTGAATGGGTGCTGCAGGCTCATTTGTGTGGGTGTATCTTCGTTTTATGCGGGCTGTTGGCCGTTTGCATGACCTTGCTCAGCCTAAACGCGACGCCAGCACAATCAACATCGATTGGTCTCTGATCGGTCAGGCTTCGGACCAGAAAAAGCCCCCGGCGCTGGATCCTTTCCCAGACTCAGAAACTCAACGAAAGTTGAGTTCGGTTAGATCGGGAGAATCATAGGGGGCGAGTGTCAATCCATCGATCTGGATGACGTAGCCTACATGAGCGCCGCCTCCTGCTCGATGCGCTTGATCCTCTGCTCGTCACCCTTCGGATTTCCCCTCGGGGGCGCTCAGTGTGATCCGCGCGAGTCCATGCAATCGAACTAGGACCGGCGCCGGAGGCAATATCGCTCCCAGGCTGTTCGAACCAGAGCTGTAACATCCAGCCCTGCGCTTGCCGGTAATTGCCTTGTTCACTCTTTCGCTTTTTGCTTACACATGATTCCATCATCTCGGCGATCCATTTGTTGTGTTTTCTTTTTTGGGGCGCACTCCGCGCCCCCGTCCGCGCACTAATAATAAGAAGATGTCAGTTGGCAGGAGGAATAAACCAGGACCCCGGAGCGCCGACTCTCAATCCCTTCGTCAGGCCGAGATCTCCGTGCGCCAGAATATCCTCACCGGAGTCCGTTATGGACATGGGATCCACGAAGCGCATCAGCCACTTCGAAGAAGTTGTCTTTCGCACGCTGCGGTTTCCGATCTTGACGCTGCTCCCAAAGATCGCCGAATCCCCCCACAGGATGGCATCACCCCAAAGAATGGCGTCGCCCCACAGGATGGCGTCGCCAAGGGCCTGCTGTCTGTAAACCATCAAGGAGTCGGTCCAGGCCGGGATCGCAGAACTTCCACGCAGGACCGCATCACCAAGGTGGTCCAAGACCTTCAGATTAATGAGACGAGAGCCGGGAGCCAGGCCCCGGTAAGGCCGGTCAAAACCGGAACCCGGTCCCGAGTCTCTGCCGGTGCCCGCAATAATGCCGGCAACATGGGTCCCGTGACCGTAGGTGTCGTGCCAATCGTGAATTGAGAACGAGCGATTGACAATTACCTGGCCATCGAGGTCATCTCCCTCCTCGATGCCCGAATCGATTACAGCAACGGTGGTCCCACGACCCGTGAAGCCGTGGCCGGTAGCTCCTCCCCGCCAAACCTGATCGGCACCAACAGCTACGACCGTATGGTCCAGGCTGCTTTGAACAGGGTGGTCGATGGAGATTCGAGCGACCATGGGATCGTTGGCCAACCTGTTTAGGGCCTCACCGTCGACGACAGCAGCGGCGGCTGCAAGATGACGGTAACTCTTCGTCGGAAAGCCACCTGATCTGTAAATGGAGCTGACTCCTGGATCTGAAGCTGCCGGCTCGTCAACCGCAAAGCGAGACTCGGGGGCCGTTGCCGCATCAGGCACGAGATATTGCACGATCACACCTTGCGTTCTCGGGCCTTTTCCGGAATCAATCAGAAGCGCGGACTCTATTTTGTCCAAGTTGTGGGTTCCGCGATGATCCGGGAGTGTCCGTGATTGACCGCTTACTGCGATTGTGATGGCCAAGATAGCAGCCGTGATCCAGATTGACCTCATAACCATTCGGGTGGAGGGAACTGCTCGGTTCGTATTCATGATGAACCTCCTCAAGGATTGCATGTTTGCTTACGGCTGTTCCTCTTGGCTCCAATTGGGTGGCCAGAGCGTGGAAATAGGCAAAAGTTCAATTATGACAAAGATTTGTAAATATCGAGGCAAACCAGCTGAGAGCGTAACTTTCTATGTTTTCAGGGAAAACCTAAGAACAGTTTCCGGTTTTCGCAACTTTTTTGGTTTGGAAGGAATTCCTTGTGAGTCCTTGTGTCATCCTGCCGTTGTGTTGGCTCTTCGAAGACAACCCGAAGACACAGAGGACACGAAGAATTGAGTAAGGCTTAGGGCTCGCGCAAGAATTACTTGGCATTTTGCTGCAGGCCCCCAGGCCCGCTGGCGAGGCGCGAGCGACGAGCTATACCCGGGGTGGTATGTGAGGAGCGAGCAACAAAGCCAGCGGGCCTGCGGGCCGCAGCCTGAAAGGGCGCGGCGGCGGGTGGGCATCTGCTTCGTTGCCGCTCCTCGACGATGTACACCGACATCGCCTGCGTCGCGGCGCCTCGCATCTGCCCACCCGGCGCTCGCGCCCAAATGCCAATTAATTCTTGCACGAGCCCTTAGTCCTTGCGTGATGGGAATGGGGCGCTTCGGAAGCGACGGAAATCAGGACAGCAGCCATGTCGCTTAAGAAAAGACATTGTAATGTGGTAGTCCGCTTCGCCGACCCCGAGCAGAGCGAGCGCATCCCGGAAACGTCCGCGTGTATCTGCAAGAGCAAGGCAAACAACTCCCGCTACGACTTCGGGAGATAGCTTGCGGCCCTTGAAGGGCGCTCTCACGAGGTCCTCAAATGTGCCTCTGCCCGCTCGGATTGATATATAGATTTCACGCGCCCTTCCTTCTATTGGTGCGCTGGATTCTCCGGCCCCCGACGCCTGGCGCATCTCCGGAGGAAGGTGCTCGACCTCGATTAGGGATCCTTGAGATGTATAGAATCCGCGCCCGACTGTGTTTATCAGTTCGCGCACATTGCCCGGATAGCTGTAGCGCTTGAGCAGATCCAGTGCTTGAGGCGAGAAGCTTTTCGTGGGTGCCCCGGCTTTTTCCGCGGTCTGGTTTAAAAAATAACTCAACAGGAGGGGCACGTCCTCGAGTCGTTCCCGAAGAGGTGGTACCCGAATTTCCATCGCATTCAGCCGATAGTACAGGTCTCCCCGGAACCTCCCTCGCTCCACGTCCTGGCGCAGGTCCCGATTAGTCGCCGCAATCACGCGAATGTCTATCTTTCGCGCGGTTGAATCTCCTACCCGACGCACTTCCCGCTCCTGAAGCACCCGGAGGAGCTTGGCCTGCAACCTCAGCGGCAGGTTCGAGATCTCATCCAGGAACAGCGTGCCTCCGTCCGCGCTTTCCAGCAAACCCTCCCGGTTTTCGGCAGCCCCGGTGAATGCGCCCTTTTTATAGCCAAAGAATTCGCTTTCCACCAAGCCGTCCGCAAGCGATCCGCAATCCACAGCGACGAATCTTCCTTTTGCACGCGCGCTAGTCCTGTGCAGTGCCCGGGCCACAAGCTCTTTCCCGGTTCCGCTTTCACCGCAGACCAAGACATCCAGCGGCGAGGCAGCGACAGAGGCGATGCGATCCTGCAGTAGCTGAACCGCCTGACTTCGCCCGACAATTTCAGGATAGGATTCGGGGACTGCATGCGCTGAGGTTTCCTGCGATTCCCTCGGCTCTGCTGCGGGTGTGCCCGATTTCGTGCTTGCGATCGCCGTTGCTGACAATTGGCAGCAAGCCGCGAACAAGTTGATCATGGATTCGCTGATTTCAGAGAGGGGCGAGCGATGGTCTGCATAAACTACTCCCAGCGTCCGATCTTTTACTCTCAGCGGACCGCAGAAAATGGTCCCGATCTCGAAGGCCATCACTGAATCTCGCGTTGAAACACGCGGGTCCGCACTGGCATTTGCCGTGACGAAGGGCTCGCCTTGGCGGTAGACATCGTTCAAGACGCTTCGGCTGATGGCCTCGGCTCGCTTCACTGTCTCATGCAAGGCGTTTCGGCCCTTTGCCAGCCGCAGGCGGTCCGTGCCCTCCTCACGAAGGAAGACTAAGGCACGCTCCATACCCACAGCCTGGATCATGAGGTCGACAAGGGACTCCAGCAGCGCGTCGCGGTCGCTAATGTTGCCGATCACACGCGTAACCTGTGCGAGTATCCGGGAATGCGCCTCTTCCAACACTCCGGGACGAGGTCCCTCGCGTGTCTCTATTGAATGGATTCGCGATAGGCGAGACTCGCACTCGCTTCGTGTCTTACCGCGCGCGAGTGCGGAAAGGAATCCCTCCACGTCCTGCCGGGCAACCTTTTCCTGCGCTTTCTCAAGGTGCTTGAGAGCCTTCCTGGAACAATCTGCGGCTGCCTGCCACTCTGACAGTTGTTCCTCGATCCGGGCCCACTCCGCGTAGACAGGCCATATCATGTCATCAGCACCCGCTTCGCCAGCCAGATTCAGCGAAGCGCCTATCTCCGCCCGTGCCTGCTGCAGTTTTGACAGCCGACCCTGCGCATCGTTGGCTGCGGAGGAACGCTCGGCCATCAGACGCCACCAACGAGCCCGGAGCAGGAGCGCGCGCGCGTTCAGATGCAGGCTCGGCATTGCCCTGGAGAGATTCAAGGCCCAACGAATGCATCTGCGCGCGTTCTCGAGCTCCCCGTCTTCGAGTAGGGTCTCCGCCAACAGCAGGTTTACGATGCACGTGGGAAAAGGAGAACCCTTGCGCCGCAGGTTCCTGTCCAGCTCGAGCAAAAGCTCCTTGGACTGGGTTTTGCGCCCGTCCGAGCGATGCAAAGCCGCACGGATAGCTTCGCCCAGCTCATATTCGAAAATGGGACCGTTTTTAATATGGAGCTCCTTCAACGCCTCCACCTCTTGTAGCGCGGACGCATAATCCCCAAGGAGGTAGCTCATCCAGGCTGTGACGTAGTAGATCTGGCTACGTGCGTGAACGGCTAAATGGGCGTGAGGAGCATCCAGGCTTAGCACACCCAGCATCTCTCGAGCCGCTGCATAGTCACCGAAAGTCACCCTGGCTTCGCTTACGACCGCATAGGCTTCATGAAAGGGAACCGGATTTTGCACTTCTGCCATGAGTTCCATTGTTCGCCGAGCATGAACTACCGCCTCACGCACAAGCCCGAAACGGCACGTGCTCTCGACCAAGTTCGCTGTGGCGGCGAAGCGTGTCATTATGGACCTGCACTGATCAGCGATAGAAGCCGCGACCTCTCCCTGCGACCGGGCAAGGCCGTGTTTCCCAAGCCCGGTCAATCCTTGGCTCACCATGTAGTGGGCCTGGGAAAGCAAAGTGTTGGACTTCGTTTTTTCCAATATCTCCACGGCTCTTCTGCCCGCCGCCACGGACGCGCGATAGATACCCTTCGTCAAGTTAGCAACCGCAATGCTGATGCAAATCCGCCCGCCGAGGCTAGTAGCAACGAGACCGTGCCGACGCAGTGCCTCGAGGGCTTGCTCAAGGATCTCGAGACTCTGAGTCTGGCGGTGTCGCACCGTCAGGGAATAGGCGAGATGCTTATAAGCGATCGCACGGGTTATATCTCCAATTTCGGACTCATCTTCGTCCAGAAAGGCAAGCGATCGGCGGCAGGCATCTTCTAGCAGCTCGAGCTGCCCGAGATGCTGGTAGCAGTAAGCCAGTTGCATGAGCAGCCGCGCTAACACGATGTTGGAACCCTTCTGGGACGCATTCAGCCGTTCCTCCAGTATCCGAACGCCATCCTCCGGAACACCCAGGGTGCAGCAGGCTTCGGCAGCATCGATAGCGACCTCTCCCAGCCGTTCGGTCGGGTAGTGGCGCCCTTTCTCGAGAATGAAGTTTGAGAAGCGAAGCAGCATCTCATTGGCTGACTCAACCTTGCACGTCTCTGCCGCCTTAAAGGCGTAGTCGAGAGCTTTGTCACCGGCATCTCCTGCCGTGAAATGAGATGCGATTTCCACCACACGGACCCCCTGACCCTGCTGCTCGAGTGCCTCGCCGATGGCTCTGTGCATTGCGCTTTTCTTGTCCGGCGGCAGGTCCTCCAACACCACCTCAGCGATGGAGGCATGATAGAAGCCGTAGGTCTGCTTCTCCGGTCCGTCAAAAGTCCGTGCGATCTGCCTATCGACGAGCCCCCGCAGCGCGCTGTCCAATAAATCGTGCCCACCGGGCACCACTGCGGCCAAAAGCTCGGTCGAAGCAGGCCGATTGATCACCGCCAACCAGTGCGCCACCTCGCCCTCCTCCAAGCTCAGGTGGCTCAACCGCCGCCGCAAGACTGCAGCGACGGTTTCGGGCGGCTTGAGTTCGTTGAGATCGAATGTCTCTGCTCTCCATCTCCCGGCATCGCGTCTCAGAATCCCACCGTCCGCGAGGTGCTTTAGCGTTTCTTCGACAAAAAATGGGTTGCCGCCAATAGTCCTACCCACCCACTCTCCAAGCCAGCTCGCGAGTTCCTTTTCGCCAGTCATGTTGGAGATGAGCCGAATGACTGCATCTTTCGCGAGAGGCCCCAGCACCAGCTTCTCACCACGCAGCTGACGCGCCGATTGGGACATCAACCTCCCGACCGTCGTCTGTTCGGCTTCCGCTTCCCGTGCACTGACGCAAAGGAAGATGGGATGGGGCAGGATGTCGGATGTCAAATAGTCCAGGACCGCAGCTGTTGCCTCATCCGCCCAGTGAAAGTCGTGAAGCAACACCAGCGTCGGCTCCCATCTCAATTGCTCGACGATTTCCCGCGCGAGCTGGTCACGGAACTGCACGGCGGTTGACTCGCCCACCAGGTCTCCGGAAGGACTACGACCGCCGGCAGCGGGAAGTGATGGTAGCGGGAATTCCGGCGATCTGCGTGCCTCGGCTGCAGGGGGCCGCCGGATTTCGTTTAGAAGGTCCCGATAAGGACCGTAGAGTCGTCGCTCCGTGGGGGTGCAACTTCCTTCGGCGACGCGCCAGCCCTCCAATTGCGCCCAGATCCGAAGTTCTTCCATGCAACGCGACTTCCCAGAGCCACTCTCTCCCGTAATAAAGACGGTCCAGCCGCGGCCCGTTTCCCGAACCCGCTGTACTCTCTGCTGGAGCAGCGCCATCTCACTCTCCCGGCCGACAAAGGACGCTGAAGAAAAATAGAGGTCGCGCCCCAAGACTCCGCGCGGATTCAAATCAAGACCGCTCGCGGCTTCGAGCAATCGCAGCGCTTCCATCGCAGACGGAGGACGCCGCTCCGGGTCCTTTTCCAGGAGCCCAGCGATCACACGAGCCAGTCCCGATCCATGCTGAAGGCGCTCCACCGGCCCGAGATCCGCATGTCCTTGCAGATGCTTCTGAACCAGGTAACCCGTATCCTCATCCTCAAACGGCAGGCGCCGAGTCAGAACCTGATAAAAGAGAATCCCAAGCGAATAGAGGTCCGAGCGCGGTCCTGCCCCCCGCCCCATTAACACTTCCGGAGCCATGTACGCCAGCGTGCCGCCGACCTTCTGTCCTCTCTCGTCGGTGAGCCACTGCGCCAGCCCGAAATCCAGGACCTTCAGCTGGCCGCAACCGTCCGGCGAGCTTGCGAACAACACATTGCCGGGCTTGAGATCTCGGTGCACCACTCCGCGATCATGGAGATACTGCACCACTCGACACAGCCCAGCCAATACTTCGAGAACCTGTCCGATCGGCCAGCCTGCCGTGGCCTCAAACAAATTACGGCCTTCCACGTACTCCTGCACAATGAAAGGACCCCTGAGACCCCCAAGCTTGCCGAAATCGAGAATGCGCACAAGGTTTGGATGGCGCAATCGGCTCAGTATTGAGAATTCCGAGTGAAGGGGACTTTTTCCCTCCCCCGAGATGGGCGAGCGAAGCAGTTTTAGAGCCACGGGCGTTTCATTCCGAAGGTCGCGGCAGCGATAGACAGTCCCCAAGCCGCCCTGCCCGAGTAAGGACTCGACACGGTAACGTTGATTGATGACATCGCCTGTTTTCAGAGGATTGGATGCCATGGGATCATTTCTGTGGAGGGCATGAATTAGATGCCCACTATCGCATTGGCATTATCGCACGATATGTCAACCGCGCTTTTGTAAGTTTCGGAGATTCTACGAGGATAACAGTGGTGGAATGGGAGACATGCCTGCGGGAACCCAACGGGTGAGGGGAAGGGGACGATCCTTGCCGACCAACGTCTCCGGATTCACTGCAGAGTATTAAGGTTCTATTTGTAAGTGAGACAAGAGGCGGGAGCTGAATCGCCTAGTGATGCGGGCGCAAAGTGCCGTCGGGCCGCCGGCGTCTACTCTGACGGCCCGATCCGGGCAGCATCGACGAAGCGAGGAAGGTCCCGACCGCCGGACGGGACCTGTTTCCCGCGCATAACTGAGGGACTACTGTGTTCCAAAACAGGAACTTGACAGTCCCATCGAAATGCGCCCTTTGCCCATATCCCTAGGCGCAGACGCCGCTGCCTGTTCGTATTGCTCTCTCGAAGACTCCGTTATCCGCCCCAAAGGATGCTGGGGTTCTCGCGAGTTTCGAGGATTTCGATGTCTGTCTGCATGGTTGCCTCCCATCAATATGTTTGCCTTCCTCACAGGATTCCCGCCCTTCGGGGATCGCCTGACTGCGATTGGCAATCTAGTGTCTTGCAAGAGTAAGACCAAAGTAGCCGGATCCTCATAAATTCAATCAGAAGAGTGAGTTACGATAGAGGTGGCCCACCTGCTGAAGTCGTTAGTTTTCTGAGTTTTTTCAGGGAACCGTGAGAAGAAATCCTCAGTTTCCGTGATTTTTTAGGAGGGAGGAGGTTCAGAATGGAAGGTTAATGCCTATGTCTCGATGGACTTTCCTCAACGCGCACGGCCAACAAGTACTATTCCGAAAACGATCGACTGCCAGCAAGACGTTTCTCGCAGGATAAGGCGAACGTCCCAAATTTGCATGATTGAAGCGGCCGACTCGCGCTAAGGATCTCGAGGCAAGGAGCGGGCTTGTCGAAAGGGGCGGAAATCTGCGCAGCACCCGTGTCGCTCCAGAAAGGTCATCGTGCTCTGGTAGTCACTCTCTCGAACTCCTAAGAGCTTGAGCGCTTCTTTGTAGCGACCTCGGGTCGCCGCCAGAGCATGACGGAGGATGCCCAGGACGACTTCGCGTGCAAGGCCGCGACTTTTGAAAGGCGTTTTCACAAGTTCCTCGAAAGTCCCATTGCCGGCTCGGATCGCCTGATAGATCTCGCGTGCGCGCGCGTCATCCTGCAATCCCAGCAATTCCGCTACCCTAGCTTGCCGGATCTCCGCGGGAAGATGTTCCAAGTCGATAACGCTCCCCTGCGCCGTATAATAACCACTCCCTACGATGTTAATCAGTTCGCGCACATTCCCCGGATAGCTATATCGTTTAAGTAACTCCAGCGCCCGGGGAGAAAAGCTCTTCGCTGGCCCTCCGGTCTTTTGCGCCGCCTGGTTCAAGAACTGATCCAGCAAGAGCGGAACATCTTCCAGCCGCTCACGGAGAGAAGGCACCCTGATCTCCGTCGCGTTCAACCGATAGTACAGATCTTGCCGGAACTCCCCCCTGCGCACCTCTTCCAGCAGCTCGCGGTTCGTCGCCGCAATGACACGGATGTCGATCTTTCTCGCCACCGAGTCCCCAATCCGGCGCACCTCCCGCTCCTGCAGCACCCGCAGGAGCTTTCCTTGCAGCTGCGTCGACAGGTTCGACACCTCGTCCAGGAACAAGGTCCCTCCGTCTGCGCTTTCCAGCAGTCCCACCCGATCTTCCGCTGCACCCGTGAACGCGCCTTTCCGGTACCCGAAAAACTCACTCTCTACCAGGCTGTCAGACAGCGATCCGCAGTCCACGGCTAGTAACTTTCCTTTCGAACGCGCACTCGTGCGGTGCAGGGCCCGCGCGACTAGTTCTTTTCCGGTTCCACTCTCTCCCCAAATCAACACATCCAGCGGCGACGCAGCAACCGACGCGATCCGCTCCCGAAGTGCCAGGATCGCCTCGCTCTGCCCGATAATCTCCGGGTATTCGTTGTCGATTCCCTCCATCGACTCGTCGATCGCATCCTTGGGCTCGATTGAGACGATCCCTTGCTCCGTACTCGCGATCGCTGTTGCCGCGAAATGGCAGCAGGCCGCAAAAAGGTTGATCATCGACTCGCTTATCTCCGACAGGGGCGACGGGTGGTCCGCGTAGATTACTCCCAGTGTGCGGCCCTCTACTCGCAACGGGCCGCAGAACAGGGTCCCGATCTCGAATGCCATGACCGATTCCTGAGTCGAGACGCGCGGATCCGTTCTTGCATTCGCTGTCACGAAGGGCGCGCCCCGTCTGTAGACGTCATTCAGGACGGTCCGGCTGATGGCTTCGGCCCGCTTGACCGTCTCCTGCAGTGCGTTGCGGCCCTTTGCCAACCTGAGCCGGTCGGTGCCCTTTTCCTTGAGGAAGACCAGGGCGCGCTCCATGCCAACCGTTTGGATCAGGAGATCGACCAGGGACTCCAGCAGTGCGTCGCGGTCCCGAATGTTTCCCATCACACGCGTCACCTGCTGCAGGATCCGCGAGTGCGCCTTTTCCAGCAAGGCAGGCCGGGGCAGCTCCCGCACCTCCATAGCCCTGATTTTCGTGAGGCGCGACTCGCACTCGTTGCGCGTCATTCCACGCCCAAGGGTGGAAAGGAAGCCCGTCGCGTCCTGCGCTCCGACCTTTTCCTTTGCTTTCTCGAGGCTCTCGAGCACCTTTCTGGAGTGGTCGGCGGCGGCCTGCCAATCCGAGAGTCGCTCCTCGATGCGCGCCCCCTCGGCATGAACCTGCCAAAGGATGTCGTCTACTCCAACCTCTTCGGCGAGCTTCAGGGCGGCTCCGACTTCTGCTTGAGCCTTTTGGAGACTCAACATACGTGCGGTCTCATTGCCGGCTGCTGCGGCACGCTCCGATGTCAGACGATGGTAGCGTGCCCGTAGAATGTGGGCTTGCGTGTTGAGATGCCGGCTCGGCATAGCCCTGGACAACTTGAGGGCCCACTCGATGCTCCGGCTCGCACGCCCGAGCTCCCCGTTTTCGAGCAGGATCTCTCCAAGCCTCAGATTCACAATACACGTGTGGTACGGCCACCCACGCCGCCGCAGCGTCGAATCCAATCCCAGTAGGAGCTCGCTTGCTTCAGTCTTAAACCCGCGGGAGTGGAGGATGGCTGCCCGGATCGCTTCGCCGAGCTCGTACTCCAAGACAGGACCCTTTTGGCGATGGAGACGCCGCAGTGCGTCAAGATGTGCCAATGAGGATGAGGTATTCCCGAGGCAGTAGTCCAGCAGGGCGTTCAGGTAGGTGACCTGTCCCCTTGAGTGAACGGCAAGATCGGGACGGTCGTCTGCACTCAATTTGCCGAGCATCTCGCGGGCGCTGGAATAATCGCCGAAAACGACTTTGGCTTCGGATACGACGGCACGGGCTTCGTGAATCATCACCGGATTCTGCACTTCGGCCATCAATTCCAATGTTTGATCGGCCATGGCGATCGCAGCGCGCGCGTGCCCGAATCGATACACACTCTCCGCGAGGTTGCCCAAGGCTGTTATTCGCGTCATTACCGACCTGCTCTTATCGGCGATAGCAAACGCTATTTCTTGCTGCTGCCGTGCCAGACCAAACTTTCCCAGAGCGAGAAAACTCATGCCCAGCATAGAGTGCGCCTGGGACAAAAGTGCGTCGGATCGCGTTTTTTTTAGAATCTCGATGGCTTTCTTTGCCGCAGCTATGGATGCGCGGTAGTTGCACTCCGTCCAATGGGCTACGGCAATCATGATATAGATTCGACCGCCGAGTGGGCTTAAAACTAAATCGTGCCTGTGGAGAGCCTCCAAAGCCTTGTTCAAGAATTCCAGGCCATGAAGGCGGCGGTACCGCACAGTTGTGGGATAGGCCAGATGCCTGTATACAATCGCCCGCGTCACATCCGCCACTTCTGAGTGATCGTCGCCTAGGAGCTGCAAAGAACGTCGGCACGCATCGTCCAGCAGTCTAAGCCGCCCCAAGTGCTGATAGCAGTGGGCCGACTGCATAAGCAGGCGTGCTCTTACGATTTTTGGACCCGTCTTCGAGATTTCCAGCCAGCGCTTGAGTATGCGGACACCGCCATTTGGATCGCCCATGGCGGAGCTGGCCTCGGCGGCGTCGATGGCGATCTCGCACAGCCGTTCGATCGGAAGATGGCGGCCTTTTTCGAGGATGAACTTGGCGAATCGAAGCGTCATGTCATATGCGAAATCGGCCTTGCATTCCGCTTCTGCTTTGAGGGCGTAGCCAACGGCCTGTTCCCCCGCATGACCTGCCATAAAGTGTGAAGCGATCTCCACCAGTGTCACGCCGTGGGTCTGCTTCTCGAGTGCCTGCCCGACGGCTCCGTGCATCTGTCGTTTCCGAGTTGGCGGCAGGTCCTCCAGAATTACCTCGGAGACAGAAGCGTTGCAAAAGACATAGGTCCGTCCTTCCGGCCCTTCGAAGATGCGCACAATTTGCCGGCTCACCAGTTCTTCCAAAGAGCCTTCGATAACTTCGCGCCCATCGGGAATAACTAGCTCCAGGAAGTTCGGCGATACCGGCCGCTTAATCACCGACAACCACTTCGCCAGCTCGCTCGCATTCGCGCTCAAGCGGCTCAACCGCCGCCGCAGGACGGCGGCTACAGTTTCAGGCGCCCTGAGTTCGTTGAGATCAAACTTCTCGATCCTCCATCTCCCGGCTTCGCGTCTCAAGATCTCGCGCTCAATGAGGTGCTCCAGCGTCTGTTCGACAAAAAACGGGTTGCCGCCAGTGTTGCGGCCGACCCACTCCCCAAGCCGCTGGCCGAGCTGATCATCCCCGGTCAGGCTGGAGATGAGCTGAACGACTGCATCCTTCGGAAGAGGATCGAGCACGAGTCTCTCGCCGCGCAGCTGCCGCACCGCCTGGGTAATCAGGCGGCCGACGGGTTTTTGCTCTGCTTCCGCTTGCAGTGCGCTGACACACAGGAAGATCGGATGAGCCAGGACGTCTGACATCAGGTACTCGAGGATAGCCGTCGCTGCCTCGTCCGCACAGTGGAAGTCATGCAGCAATACCAGCGTGGGCCGGCCTGAGAGTCTCTCCACAATTTCGTTGGTCAGCTGGTCACGGAACTGTAACGCTGTCGCTTCTGTCACCAGGCGATGGGAGACGGTTGCGGCAACGCGAGAGTCTGCCGGCGGCTGCGGGGATCCCTGCGTGCCTCGGGTCGAATCCGGCGAGGGGGGCCTGGTCGAATCGAGAATCTCACGATAAGGACCGTACAGCCTTCTTTCGATTGGAGTGCAGCTTCCTTGCACTACGCGCCAGCCTTCCAGCAGCGCCCAGATACGCAGTTCTTCCATGCAGCGCGACTTCCCCGAGCCGCTCTCCCCCACGATGAATACGGTCCAGCCGCGCCTTGCATCCCGGACTTGTCGTGCGCGCTGCTGGAGCAGCGCCATTTCGTTCTCGCGGCCGACAAACATCCCCGACGAAAAAAAGAGATTGCTGCCCGGAGCTTCGTGCCGGCTTAAGTTGAGTCCGCTCGCGGCACCGAGCAGCCGGATCACCTCTTCTGCGGAGGGGGGCCGCCGTTCCGGTTCCTTCTCGAGAAGTCTCGCGGTCATGCTTGCCAGTCCAGAGCCATATTCCAACCGCTCTATTGGACCCAGGTCTGCATGCCCCTGGAGATGCTTTTGGACAAGGTACCCGGGGTCTTCGTCCTCAAAGGGCAGGCGCCGTGCCAATACCTGGTAAAACAAAATCCCGAGCGAGTACAGGTCAGAACGTGGTCCTGCTCCCTGACCCATCAACACTTCCGGAGCCATGTAGGCCAGCGTCCCCTCGATGGTTTGCGTCTTCTCGCTTGAGAGCCACTGTGCCAGGCCGAAGTCCAAGACCTTCAATTGTCCGCGGCCGTCCGGCGAGCTTGCGAACAGCACATTGCCGGGCTTGAGATCCCGGTGTACCACCCCGCGATCGTGAAGAAACTGCACCACTCGACACAGCTGGGCCAATATCTCTAGAACCTGTCCGACCGGCCGGCCTGCCGTGGCCTCAAATAGATTAAGGCCTTCCACGTACTCTTGCACGATGTAAGGACCCCTGAAACCTTCAAGCCTGCCGAAATCGAGAATTCGAATGAGGTTGGGATGGCGCAAGCGGCTGAGGATTGAGAATTCGGAGTGAAGGGTACGTTCTCCTTCCCCCCAAATGGGCGATCGAAGGAGCTTTAGGGCGACGGGGGCTTCATTCCGAAGGTCGCGGCACCGATAAACTGTTCCCAAGCCGCCCTGCCCGAGCAAGGACTCGACGCGGTAACGCTGTTCGATGACAAAACCTGTCTTCAGAGGAGTGGTCGCCATGGGATCATTTCTATAGAGGGCTTGAAGCAGTCAGCCCTACCATCGCGTTGGCATTATCGCACAGTGCGTCAACGCAGCGACATATTGGAGGAACTTACCCGCGGTGCACTTGAATGGTCTGCCGCGAGGTCTTCGGTCGGATGACCGAGGTGGGCGTGATCGCGGTGACACCGCAGAATTACGATCCGAAGCGATGGTGGGCATCAAACGAAGGGACTAAGTCGACTCTCGCCGAGGGGCTTGGATGGGTGTATGAATTGGTGTTTGATTCTGGGCGCTGAGCGCAAGAAGGCGTTGAGGCGCTGCCTGCTTTGCGAAGCATCTCAAGATGAACAGGATCAAAAGCACAATGGTCAACCACATCATTATGATGATTGCCCAGAATTCCAATATGTGGGCTAGATCAAGATAGCCTTCACTCAGGGAATCGGGTCCGGGAGACCAACTCGCGAATCGGATTTTGCAGCTTGTGCAGCGGTAAGGTGCGCGCAATATCATTCGTAACAGGACACGTTCACGCAGACCCCTGCGGAATGAACGACGGACATTTGTGGATCCGCAGCAAGGACAACCCTGAGGTGAGATCTTGCCAGGCGTTTCGGGTGCGTGAACATTCCTGTTGTCACCGCCGCACCAAGAGCGGTAGGCTCGCCGCGTAGCTGAAGCCACCAGCGGCCTCAGCATTTTCCCGACATGTCTGAAACGCCTTCGTGACGTTTCCAAGGATAGCCGTGCATATCGTGATCCGATCAGGGAGGTGCGCAAGCAGCGGGAGTCCCAGCTGGTATTGTAAGATCTTCCCGTTCCTTGACGGTCGCGGCTCTGATTTCCTGGCGAGTGGTTGATTCACAATGCTTTGCGGTTCTTTTTAGATGCGAAGAGGCTGAGTATCCCATAACCTCGCTTTAAACGGAGGTGAGCTGTGCTTCGATTCCTTCTGCTCGCATTCCTTTCCTTTTTGTTTCCCGCGGCGGCAAAAACAAGTCCGGAAGCCGCCGCAGCTAAAATCACCTCGGCCCGCCTGCGGGCCACACCTCTAGTTGCGCGAACGCCCGAGGGTGAGCGACAGGTAATTCTGGCCGAGATCGATTCGGAGGGTCTCAACGATGTGAATTTCCGGTTGACCAAATCGGATTGGCCCAAGCCGGTGGAAGTCCGCACAGGTGAGATCGCCAAGGGAAAGCAGATCGTAAAGCTGTACGTGCCTGTGGCGCTCACCGACGGTCCCGTTCAGGCTTCGCTGGAGTCTTCCGGTGAACGGCTGAATCTATCGGAGGTGCGCCTGACCGTGCCGCGGAAATGGATGGTTTACCTGGTTCAGCACACGCATACCGACATCGGCTACACGCGGCCCCAAACGGAAATACTTCCCGAGCACCTGCGCTACATCGATTACGCGCTGGACTTCTGCGATTTGACGGACAGCTATCCCGATGATGCCCGCTTCCGTTGGACGTGCGAGGTCTCCTGGACGGTGCGGGAATACTTGAAGCGCCGTCCTCCTTCCCAGATTGAGCGCCTGAAGAAGCGGATCGCCGAAGGGCGCATCGAGCTGACCGGGATGTTTCTGAACATGTCGGATATCGCGGACGAGAACATCCTGGCTGCGTCCCTCCAGCCCCTGCGCCAAATCGAAGCGGTGGTCGGAAAGACGATTCGGACTGCGATGCAGGATGACGTCAATGGCGCAGCGTGGTGCTTGCCCGACTATTTCACGAGCATCGGCATCAAGTACTTGACTATGGGGATCAACAAGACCCGCTCCTTGCTTCCTTTCGATAAGCCTACCGCCTTCTGGTGGGAATCACCCTCGGGCAAACGCATTCTCGCCTTTCGACCCGATCATTACATGACAGGGAACTTCTGGAAAATTCACGAAGGGCGAGTGGATCTCATGGAGCCGGGAATCTCGGATTATCTGAACAAGCTCGCCGACGCCAAATACCCGTTTGATCGGATTGCGGTTCAGTTCTCGGGATACTCCACGGATAACTCTCCTCCCGCCAGAAAGGAGTGCGATCTGGTTAAGACCTGGGCTGAAATGTATGCATGGCCCAAACTGCGCATCGCCACCGCCGGCGAATTCCCGGAATATGTAGAGAAATCTCACGCCGGGGAACTGTCGGTTCATCGCCAGGCGTGGCCTGATTGGTGGACCGACGGATTCGGCTCGGCCGCCCGTGAGACGGCCGCGGCGCGGGAAACTCAAGCTGCCATGCAGGTCAACGAAGGACTGCTGGCGATCGCTGCCGCTCTCGGAGCGAAGCTCCCTGTCGGCGAAGTGGAACGGACTGCCGCGATTCAGGAAGCGTTATTGTTTTATGACGAGCATACCTTCGGGGCAGCAGAAAGCATCAGCGATCCTCTTGCGGAAAACACGAAGGTGCAGTGGGGTGAAAAGTCTTCCTACGCCTGGGAAGCGGTCAAGAGTGCGGGTATGCTGCGCGAGGAAGCGCTCGGCCTTCTGCAGGGATTTGTCCCCCGCTCTGAAGCGGCAACCATTGCCGTCTTCAACACACTGGGCTGGGTAAGATCCGGACTGGTTCCAGCCTTCATCGATCACGAAATAATGCCAAGGGACAAAAAGTCGCGCATCGTGGACAGCCGAAGCGGAGAGGAAATTCCAGCCCAACTTCTGCGCAGCCGCGCCGAGGGCTCTTACTGGGCCTTCTGGGTGAAAAACGTACCTCCCCTGGGCTTCAGGACTTATCGAATCATGGTCAGCCCGGAAGAGTCATCCAAGCCCGCGGGCAGTATCACAAAATCCAATGTGCTGGAGAATTCGTTCTACAAGATCGAAGTCAGTCCACTGTCAGGTGCGGTCGTGAGCCTACTGGACAAGGAAAGCAACCGCGAATTGGTGGATGCGCGTGCTCCATGGCAAATGGGCCAGTTCATCTACGAACGGGCAGTCGATCGAGGAGACTTCAACAAATTGTCCTTCCCGAAGGACCATCCCTTCCAAAGAACCAGTCTTCGCAAGGTGCAGATCGGAGATGTGACCGGCGGGCCGATCTGGAAAAGCCTTCAGATCAAGGCCGAAGCCGACGGGTGCGCTGAACCTGGCGGTGTCAAGCTTGAGATTCTTCTTTACGAGACCGAAAAGCGCGTTGAGTTTCATTTCACGGTTCGCAAGTCGCCCGTCACCGCGCCGGAGGCAGTCTATATTGCATTTCCCTTCAACGCCCCGGACGGCAAGATCGTTTTCGAGACACAAGGCGGAGTGGTCACTCCGGGTGAGAACCAGTTGCCGGGCTCGGCATCGGACTGGCAGACCTTCCAAAACTTTGTCGCTGTCCGCAATCGGTCGGGTCAGATTATCCTGGGCAGCGACCAGGCTCCGCTGGTGCAACTGGGAGAGATCAACCTTGGGAAGTGGCAGCCAGTGACGCGTGTGGGAAAACCGTACGTCTATTCCTGGGTTATGAACAACTACTGGTTCACCAACTTCCCAGCCTCCCAACACGGAGAATTCCGCTGGAGTTATTACCTGACCTCGATTGGGGAAAGTACCAACGCAAAGGCAGTGGACTTTGGCTGGAGCTCACGTGTGCCGTTAGTTGCTCGCGTGTTGACGGCTGGACCTGCCGGTACCGGAATGCCTTCACTTTCAGTGCTCAGTCTAGACTCGCCAAACGTCGCTCTGGTTAGCGCCAGGCCCGCCCGCGACGGCCACGGAATCATCGTTCACCTGCGTGAAGTGGAAGGGAAGGCTATCGTTGCCAAGTTTTTGAGTTCCGTGCCGGAAGTTGTGATTAAGTCGGTTGCCGAAGTAAACGCTCTGGAAGAAACGCTCAAGGAAGCAACCTCGGATATTGCGTTCTCTCCTTATGAGGTGAAGTTCCTAAGGCTGATCACGAAGTAGAACTTACTTCGCGATCTCTGTGTGGTCTGCTTCTCGTGCTGTCGGCGTTTATCGGCGTCCAAAAAATACGCTGCCGCATTTATAAGATTGCGTAACAAGAGTGCGGCACATTGGTGTCGGCCGTGATGGGAAGAGATGCATTAGATTGGAGGAGTTGATGAGCCGCACACGATTAGTTTCCCTTGCTGCCCTTATGGTGTTCTCAATTCTTTCGTCCGCAGTGGCAGTAGACAAGGAGGTCCGTCAGGCCGGGAACTATTCCGCCGGACAGGTTCTTTCACCGCACCAGCAGCTTGCCCGCGCGCTATTCAAGGAGTTGATCGAGATCAACACGACGGATTCCGCCGGCAACACGACGCAGGCGGCCGAGGCCATGGCCGCGCGATTGCGAGCTGCCGGCTTTTCTGAGGAGGAAGTCCGCGTGCTCGGTCCTCACCCGCGCAAGGGAAACCTCGTGGCTCGCTTGCGCGGCAAGGGAATCGAAAGGCCAATCCTGCTTCTTGCTCACCTCGACGTTGTGGAAGCCCGGCGGGAAGACTGGTCCTTTGACCCCTTCAAGTTTCTCGAGCGCGACAACTATTTCTACGGGCGAGGTACCAATGACATCAAATCGGGCGCTGCCCTTCTCGTGGCAAACCTGATCCGGCTGAAACAGGAGGGATTTGTTCCCAATCAAGATCTGATCCTTGCACTCACCGCGGATGAGGAAGGGGGCAGCTACAACGGCGTGGATTGGCTTCTTAGGAATCACCGCCAACTCATCGACGCCGGCTACTGTCTGAACACGGATGGCGGGGGCGGCGAGATGAAGAACGGAAAGTACCTCGCCAATGAGGTTCAGGCCGCTGAGAAGGTCTATCTGAGCTTTTCCCTGGAGGTGAAGAATCGCGGGGGCCACAGTTCGCTCCCTGTCAAGGACAACGCAATCTATCACCTGGCAGAGGGTTTAAGCCGTCTTGCCCAATTCGACTTTCCTGTCCATCTGAGTGAAATCACACGCTCCTACTTTGAAAGAATGTCCAAGGTTCAGAACAGTCCGCTCGCCGCCGATATGGAGGCTGTTACACGGTTGCCGGCCGATCCTGCCGCCGTTTCCAGACTTGCGCAATCGCCTTATTTTAATGCCCTCTTGCGAACCACCTGCGTCGCAACAATGCTCCGGGCTGGACACGCTGAGAACGCCCTGCCTCAAACAGCCAGAGCAGTCGTGAACTGCCGCATGCTGCCTGAGGACTCACCCCAAGAGGTCCAGCGGATTCTGGAGGAGGAGGTGGCCGCCGACAAGATTGTAATCTCCCCTATGGGAATCGCACGGCCGAGCACCGCCTCACCTCTCGAGCCTTCGATCATGCAGGCCATTGAGCACACGACTGCCGAACTGTGGCCGGGAGTGCCTGTGATTCCTGTCATGTCGACGGGAGCAACCGACGGGCACTACCTGCGCACGGCGGGAATACCGACCTACGGCGTCTCCGGGCTTTTCGACGATATTGATGACGTTCGGGCGCATGGCAAGGATGAACGCATCGGTGTTAAGCAGTTTTTCGATGGGCTGGAGTTCATGTATCGTTTGGTGAAGGCACTTTCGTCCTCCTCTTAACCCTTCAGTGCCTCTCCTGAAAATCCCTAGAGGATGTCTCATTTTGGATGGTTGTGGCCCTTTAGATAAATGTCAGAGCCGCGAGCGCAGCGAGCGGACTGCCGCGACATGATTCGATGGCTTTTCAAATGCAGATCAGGAAAACTTTGATAGGAGAGAAGTCTGGCCCTAATGCTGTGTGATCCCGCTCCCTTCGGTCGCGGCTCTGAAGGCCTGCTTATGGGGCAGCAAAGCCGCGGTTATCGCTCCGTCTTAATATCCATTGGTGATTTTCATGCGCAGTGGCGCAGCACCGCTGTCCCGAAAACCTCTCAAGGAAGTGAAGAAGGGGACATTCCGATTTTCCGGCTTCGCAGAAATTGCCTGGTTTAGAGAGCTGTCAACAGTCCGGCTTCACGGTAGGGAATCCATACTGGAAAATCGGAATGTCCCCCTTTTTAGGCTACTGTATTGAGCATGCGTGCTGCGGTAAAATTACCCGAGGCAAAAATCATGACCACCTTAGCCGAAGTTCTCGAGCAATATACTACCGAAGGCGAGATTTACGAAAAGCTCGCAGGCAACCGCGTTCGTTGTTACGCGTGCGGCCACTGCTGTCCTATACCGGATGGCGCTCTCGGCGTTTGCAAGGTCCGCTTCAATCGCAGTGGAGTTCTGAGGGTGCCCTTCGGGTATGTGGCGGGAAGTCAGTGCGATCCGGTGGAGAAAAAGCCCTTTTACCACGTCCGGCCGGGGGCCTTGGCTTTCAGCTTCGGAATGCTGGGATGTGACCTTCACTGCAGTTACTGCCAGAACTGGGTGACTTCGCAGGCTCTGCGCGACCCTGAGGCTGTTGCTCCGCCTATGAGAACCATCCCCTCCAAGCTGGTGCGCGTGGCGTTGTCGCAGCAAGCCGAGATTGTGGTCAGCACTTACAACGAGCCGCTCATTACGAGCGAGTGGGCAGTTGCTGTTTTCAAGGAGGCCAAGGCCGCCGGACTCATGACGGGTTATGTCTCCAACGGCAATGGCACACCGCAGGTGCTGGACTACCTCCGTCCATGGTTGGATCTGTGCAAGGTTGATTTGAAGAGCTTTAACGACCGCCACTATCGCCAGCTCGGCGGAAGATTGCAGCCCGTTCTCGACACGATCCGCAGGGTTTACGAAATGGGCATATGGATGGAGATAGTCACACTTCTTGTCCCCGGCTTCAATGACTCGGAGGATGAACTGACGCGGCTGACCGAATTTATAGCAGGAATATCACCGCAAATCCCCTGGCACGTTACGGCGTTCCACCCAGACTACAAAATGATCGAGCCGGAGAACACGAGTGTGAGAGATCTATTTCGTGCTGTGGCGATCGGAAAGCGCGCAGGGCTGCAATATGTCTATGCAGGCAACCTGCCGGGGACGGTAGGTGAGCTCGAGAACACCTGCTGTCCGAAGTGTGGGGAACTCCTCATCCGGCGCCGTGGCTACCACATTCTCGGCTACTCCTTGACGAGCGATGGGAACTGTCCTAAGTGCTCGAACGCGATTCCGGGAAGGTGGGCTCAGTCTTTCCGTCCCCAGATCGCCGATCGACCATTTATTCCGCGCTTTGCCAAAGTGTGATCCTCACCTGGTGATAACAATCGTAGGGGCGAACGGCACAGCACCGGTGCGCCGCTGGCGACCTGCAGGTGGCCCCTACTGGTGAAAACACCTAATAGGTCAATCCCTGAGCGCGGAAAATCGTGCGGATGCGGCTGGCGTGCTCTGCAATTTGCGGGGTAGTGGCCTTGTCGAGACGTCGCGGCCGAGGCAGATCAATCTCCAGAACTTGCAGAATCCGCCCGGGGCTTGGTGACATGAGCACCACTCGGTCCGACAGTTGGACTGCCTCGGATATATCGCCCGTGGCAAGCATCACGGCGAATCGAGATTCCATCCAGAGGCGCTGAAAATCCACTACGAAATGTTCGCGGGCTGCGAAGTCCATATGAACGAAGGGATCGTCTATGAGCAGGAGCGGCGGATTGTGCAGTAAGGCACGACAAATCGCCACACGTTGCGCTTGTTCGATCTTCAGCTCATGAGCCGGCTGATCCTCGAGGCCAGGCAGGCCCATGGCGGCAAGGAGGCACCTGGCCCGTTGTTCAAAGCTTCTTCGATCAAGCTTTCTAATTTCTACTTCGAGGGTGACGTTCTGCAGGACGTTGCGCCAGGGCAGAAGGGCGGAATCCTGGAAGACAAATCCAATGCTCCTTGTCTCGGATCCACCTTCCCCGATGAAGTTGATGCTGCCCGACTGCAGCGGCACCAGCCCGGCGATCATTCTCAAAAGCAGGCTCCTCGTGCGGTCTCCAGACCCGACGACGGAGACGAACTCGCCGCTCCCGATTTCCAGACTCAGAGGGCCAACGACAAGTTCTTCGGCGGTCCCTGAGGAATATACGCCGAAGGCTTCGTTCAGCCGAAAATGAGTTCCCAGATCAGGCTTGCTTGCCATAGCACCCAACTTTATGATGGCGGCGGCAGCCATTATATCGCGGGGAGGAGCTGCGCCTTCTGGATTTTAGAGGACTTGATGCGACGTCAAGCGGACGTTATGCTTCACCAGGAGGTCCACAATCCATTCGGATTTGCCGGCGCCGCAGCGCACGGCAGCCGCCTCATTCCGAGCAACCATGCAAGCAAATGTGATGGAACAAGAGGAAGTCCGCACCTCAGAGATCTGGACCGCAACTCGCATTTACGTAGTCGCAACTTCATTCCTGGCGCTTTTTTCGATCGTGGGATTTGCGCTCTACGGTCTTCCGTTCTTCTATGACTTCATGGTCAGGGAGTTCGGATGGACGCGGGCGCAGGTGACGTCGGGGAACGCTTATAGCAAACTTCTTGTCGGCCCCCTATTCGGTTTTATCGCCGGCTGGATCGTCGATCGCTTCGGCCCGCGGCGCTTGATGCTGATTGGAATCCTAATGGCGGGACTCGCGCTGGTCGGCCTCGCAACCATATCGACTCTGGGGCTTTTCTATTTCTTCTACCTTTTCAACGCTCTGGGGTATGTATGCGGCGGCCCGCTGCCGAACCAGGTGCTGCTTTCGCGCTGGTTTGAGAAGTCTCGCGGCAAGGCCATGGGGATTGCTTATCTCGGAATCGGCATCGGTGGCGCTATTGTGCCTCCGCTGGCCAATGGTCTGATCCAGCGCCTCGGTTGGCACAGTGCGCTGATGACGCTTGGCCTGCTCATGATCCTGATTTCGTTTCCGCTTGCCTTCTTCGTCAAGGAAGGCCCGGCGGCTCGAAAGACCAAACCTCTTCCTTCAGAATTCATACCCCTGGGAACTGTCTTTAAGTCGGGAGCTTTCTATCTCCTCGCCATCGGCAGCATGTGTTCCATCGGCGCGGTTGGCGGAACGATGCAGAATCTGAAGCTATATCTTAGCCTCGATCAGAACTTATCGCAGGGATCAATTGCCAGGGTCCTTTCTCTGGTTCTCATGAGCAGCATTGCGGGGCGGCTGCTGATGGGGTGGCTTGCGGACAGGTTTCCGAAAAAGTTTGTAATGCTTCTCATCTATTCGATTGTGGCGTGCGCGATCCCGCTGCTGTTCTATACGTCGTCTTCGACGGTGCTTTATCTCTTCGCCTTCATCTTCGGCATCGGGCTGGGTGGTGACTACATGATCATTCCGTTGATGACAGCCGAGATCTTCGGCGTGCGCATGTTGGGCCGTCTCATGGGTGTGATTTTGACTGCCGATGGGGTTGCGGAAGCGCTGGCACCTATGATGGTCGCGACGATGCGCGACCAGACAGCCAGCTATTCCCTCGGATTTCTGTTGCTTTTGGGACTGGCAGCAGTCGGAGCTTTGGCTGTAAGCCTGCTTCCGAGAAGGAAAGCGGAGTAGGGGCGATCGGCAGGTCGCCCGCGGAGCGCAGATCATTCAATTTGATAGAAGATATCCACCCCCTCCTCCGAACCGGCTACAGCCTTTGCCAGCAGCTGGAGCAATCCCTCATCCGCGCCTTGATCTCTAAGATAGTCGATCGTAGCCTGATTGACCCAATACTCCTCTTCCTCCTCGAGTTCTTCTTCGAGGTTTTCGGTCAGGAAATCCAGCTGATTCTCTGTGATTATTCCGAGCGGCTCACGTTCGTAGGTGTCGGGATCTTGTTTGTAAAGCCGAATGATACTCATCGCGCCTCTGGTCTATGGTTAGTTATGCATACCTACCGAAACATACTCCCTTTCGGTCAGCGATTTCAACGTGCCAAGGAATCAGCATGCGCTCGAGCAAGATGACGAGCACGTAGAAAGCCAGCCCAAACCCAGTGAGGACCGTGAGAGCCGCAAAGACGAGCGGTACTTCCATTTTTGAAATGCCTGACAGCATCAAGTAGCCAAGCCCCTGGTCGGCGGCCACAAACTCGGCTACGATCGCTCCTGAGACAGCCAGCCGGATAGCGATCTTCAAACCTTCCAGGAAGCCCGGGAGGCTGCCGGGAATCTGCACTTTGAACAGGATCTGCAGGCTTCCTGCCCTCATTGTCCGGAGCAGGTCAATCATCTCCTCAGGAATTGAGCGCAAGCCCGCGAGGATACCTTCGGCCGTCGGGAAGAATGCCATCAACAGCACAACCAGGGTCTTCGGCAGCATGCCGAAGCTGAACCAGACAAGCAGCACGGGAGCCAGAGCCAGCAACGGGGCCCTGCGAATCAAGAGCAGCAAAGGGGCTACGAATGGTTGAATCCGAGGGAAGAGTGCAACCAGGTATGCAAAGGGCGTTGCAAGCGCGATCGCGAGGAGGAGGCCCGCCATGATTTCCTCGAACGTCGCCTGGCCGTGTTGCTGCAGGACGGGAGCCTGACGCCAAACTTCGAGCAGGATTCTGGACGGAGTCGGCAGAATGCTGGGACGGAATTGCATTATTCGGCCCGCAAACTCCCATAGCAGCAGAACTATCGCAACCTCGGCAACTACCCAGCGAGCCGAGCGGGAAACGGCGAGGAGCCGTTTCCAATATAATCTGTGCTCGTGTCTTGCAGCCATTGTGACCTGCTCGGTTCGACGCAGCTGATGGGTCTAGGAGCCGGTTTCATTATAGGCACAAGCGCAACGCTCCGTTAGCGATTCTTGGCGAGTCTTTGTGGCCTGGGTGTCTTGAGAAGAATTCTGACCAACGATGCCAAGACCACGAACATTCACTCGGGATCTTGCGTTGCGTCGAACCGCACAGGGGTATTAGGATACGACTCATGCCCAACAACAGAACAGCCACTCCTGCTGTAGCCCTGCACGGGATAACCAAAAAATACGGCCGTCTTGTGGCCGTCAGAAATCTTCACCTTGAAGTTATCCCGGGTGAAATCTTCGGATTCCTTGGCCTCAACGGTGCCGGCAAAACAACTACCCTGCGTATTCTCCTCGACCTGTTGCGTCCCACCGCGGGCAGGGCATTCGTTTTTGGACGTGACTGCCAGCGCCAAGGGTTGGAGGTACGCGCGATGGTAGGCTATCTGCCAGGTGAACTGGGTCTTTACGGGGACATGACAGGCCAGGAGCTGCTCGATCTCCTGGCACGACTCGGCCGTTATACGGTCCAGCCCGAGTATCGCGCGGAGCTGTTGCAGAAGCTGCAGTTGTCTAGATCCGATTTGGGACGAAAGCTGCGGGAGTACAGCACAGGCATGAAGAGAAAACTGGGGTTGGTTCAGGCGTTTCAGGGAGATCCGACCTTGCTGATCCTGGATGAACCGACCGAAGGGCTCGACCCGCTTATGCAGGAGTCTTTTTACGAGGTGCTTTTTAACGTTCAGCAAAGAGGACGCACGGTCTTCATGTCCTCTCACGTCCTCTCTGAAGTGGAACGCGTTTGCGACAGAATAGCTTTATTGAGGAGGGGCGAGCTGATCCTGCTTTCTCCGGTGGAAGAAGTGCGTCGGATGGCGGCGCGGCGCGTGCGCGTGCTTTTCAGCCAAGATGTCTTGTCCGGACCATCCAGGCTCCCGGAGGGACACGAAGTGCTGGAAGTCACGCCGCGCTCCTGGAGCATCAGAGTTCATGGAGCCCTGGGGTCTCTGGTCAACACTCTCTCCGGGTTGCCCGTTAAGGACATCGAAGTCTATGAGCCGCGGCTTGAGGAGGTTCTGATGAAATACTATCGGGAGGACAGCCTGTGAACAGCGGCCTTGCCTTGCTGCTCCATTCCATCCGGCGTATTCGAACCCTCGTTCTCGTCATGGCTTGGATCCTGGCTGGCTTTCAGATACTGCTCATTCTGGCCGCCAGCGTCATCCAGGAGTCGAATGGCTTTGGTCAGCTGGCCGGCTTGCTCCCTGATTTCATGCGTCAGATGCTGGGTCCTTCTCTGATCGCACTGCTCTCCTTCAGCGGCATTGTTTGCCTTGGTTACTTTCACATCGCGGTTATCGGTGCACTCATCGGGCTGACCGTCGTACTGGCAACTGAACCGGCGGGAGAGATTGAAACTCAGTTTATGGACTTGGTGATGGCGCACTCGATTTCCAGGCACTGGATCATCACGAGAACGGTGCTCTTGATTCTTGGCTGCACAGCCTTCGTGCTAGCAGCGATGATGCTGGGTACATGGTTCGGGCTTCACTGGCTTGCGCCCAAGGAAGCCATCCAACCGACGCTGCGCACGGCGCGTGCTCTCATCTGCAATCTTGGAGTCTTGCTCCTGTGCTGGGGAGGAGTGACACTCGTAATGACGTCGCTGGCGCGGCGGCGCAGCGTTCCGGGTTCGGCCGTGGGACTGCTTGCTCTTGCATCATACCTTGTCGACTACCTGGCCCGAGTCTGGAAGCCTGCACGCTCGGTGAGTTGGCTTTCCCCCTTTCATTATTTCAATGCTATCGATTTCTTGACGAGTGGCACACTTCCGCCTCGAGATATTTGGGTTTTGGCGGGAACGGCAGTCTGTGGTTGCGGCCTCGCCTACGTTCTGTTCGCTCGGCGAGACCTGTAGAAGAACATCGCCGGAGAGATCCGAAGGAATTCAATCTTCGGATCTTTGATTCATATATCGTGAGTCTGAGAAGTTGTCTCTCACAATTGCGGATTGCGAATTTTAAAAATCAAATGGCAATCCGCAATCTACAATCCGCAATCCGCTAGGTTTTTTATTCTAGCCCATGCTGCTCGTGTGCTCCGGCGCGATCCTGTAAAGCACCCGGACCTCGCCAGGCGAGCGGTAGGGGTACTTGTCGACATTCATGTATTTCTTCGCCATCCTGTCGATGTGCTGGTCGGCTCCAACTTCTGTAATCTCAGCCACCGTCCCACGGATTTCAAGGTACCTGTATGGATTCTTGGGATCCATGATGGCGAGGGCAACCCGGGGGCTTCTTCTCATGTTGCGATCCTTCACCCTGCCTCTGGCGGAATTGACGATTATGTATTTGCCGTCGTAATCGCACCAAACCGGCGTTACCTGAGGGCTCCCGTCGGACATGATGGTTGCGAGATTGGCAAAAGCCGGTTGCTGAAAGAGATCCAGGAATTGTTCCGGAATCACTTGTGACATAGCCTCCTCCTGTTGTCCGTAGTCTGATTTTTTCGCCAAGGTATCCCGCTCCAGCTTGAATACATAGCTCACGATGTGAGAACGAGCCGCCTCGGTAATCCGCGTGTAATTCAGCCCCAACTCGAAGACCGGATGGCCCTGGCTTCCTTCCACAGGACTACAGCGTACCACCTTGGCCTTCATGGTCAAGGGATCTGGCAGGTTCGGAATTCTCAACCTGACATCGAATGAGGCGCCAACGGGAATGGCATGATCATGCAGAAGAGCAAAGCCGCCGCCGCTGATCGTGACCGTCTCGCTCGAAATGGTTGATGCCCCATGCCCGGCCTCTCTGGCGAGGGGAAGAGAAACCACCTTTGGTGATAGCTCCACCGACAGCCTTGCACGGACCCGTACATCAGATCTGCGCTGTTTGCCAACGAGCCGAACGGAATCCTCACTCATAAGCAGTCACGAAATTCATTGTGAATCTTTGTGATCTTGGCGTCATTGTGTTCTTTTTTTAGAAAACAACACGATGACGCAAAGATTATAAAGAAACACTGTGCCTCAACGAAACAGATCCTCGTCGGCGGGGCGAATCAGATCGCAGCCGCGCCCCTCCGCGGCACTGTATCGAAATCCTTCCACCAACGCCACGGGAATTCCCAGGGTCTTTCCCATTACCAGTTCCGCAGCTGCAGAGAGTTCGTCGGCTACGGCCAGGACCGTAGCCTGCAGTGTGCGCCCGAAATAGTCCAATTGACCTCGATAGTCAATGAAGGGGGACAAGCCGGCTAATCCGAGGGCGATGTTAGTAAGGCCTTGCCTCCATGGCCGTCCGAATGTATCGGATATGATGACTCCTATGGGAGCTCCCAGCGTTTCTTCGAGCTCGAGCCGCAACCGCATGGCAGAGCGATCCGGGTCCTCCGGAAGCAGAACAACTGCACCCTTGGGCGCATTGGAGGCATCGACGCCGGCATTGGCGCAGATGAATCCGTGGTGTGTCTCTGCGATCAGGATTCCGCGGTCCATGCGTACGATTCGCCTGGCTTCGCGAAGAACCACTTCTACCATGCGTGCGTCCTTGTGATACTGTACCGCCCAATCCTTCGCTTGCACCGAAGGCTGCACACTTTCGAGTTGCACGATGCGGCCCTCGGCTTTGCTAATGATCTTCTGTGCGACGACAAAGACGGTCCTTGGCAGAACGAGCTTCGCGTGCTGGTCGGGAGTTGGTTCCGGCCCGTTGAGCTTGCTCCCGAGATCGCGCGTGGACGATCTGCTCCTCTCCAAGGCAGTGTAGATGATCCGGCAGAGATTGTCACCCGGTTGGATCTCGGGAATGCCTTCCAGTCCCCAAATGCGTATGCTATGAGGAGCCACGCTGATCCAGCCTTTCCCTTATTGCCAGCTTTTGGAGCAGTTGATAAGTCCGCGTATTCGATGGGCGCTCCAGGAAGCGCCGCAGGTCGGAAGTATCGTCGAGGTCGAGCGCGATGTTGGAATTCTCCGTGACTCTGATTTGGGCTTTAGAGCGCCTTGCCTCCTGCATGTGCAGAACGAAGCTGTTGTGACCGAAGCGTGAGGAAAACAGGTCAGGCGGCGTGCGCAGCAGTGCGTTGGTTCCCATGCGGTCCCCTGAAGGTACCAGGACGGCCGAGGGCGCAGGCATCGCACCCGCAAAGATCTGTTCGATGTCCGCGCTCGTGACCAAAGGAAGATCTGCGGGCAGTCGCAAGACTGAAGTGATCCCTTCTTGCCGCAATTGCGCCGAGGCCGCATCAACCGATGCACTCTCCGATACCTGGCAAGTTTCCCACAAGACACGCCAACCGAGCTTCCTTGCTTGCTGCGCGGCCTCCTGCGAGTTGGTGACGATCACCACTGGGCTCGAGAGACTCGCCAGGGTGTCGGCCACGTCCTCGAACATCGTCTTGGCGAGCAGCGCCCTTTCGTCCGCGGCAAGCATTGTCGACATCCGGCTCTTTGCGTTTTTGTGTTCTTTCACAGGCACAAGGATGGAAGTGCTCACGGCACCATCTCCATTACTGCCCTGGCAAGATCCACCCCGGCTTGTGCCGAGTTCATGATTGTCTCGGCTGTTCGCACGGCGAGACCCAGATCCGAGATGCGGCTGCGGAGAGCTTTGTCCCTAGTGTCCAGAACGAAAGCGTCGAGGATGTCGGCGTACATGGCCGCTACGCCAGCGGCCGAAACGTCGTGTCCCAATTGCGCCAGCATCGCTGCCGTCGGGCCTTTGATGGCCTGACCCTCGACCACCGGACTCACGGCCACAACGGTTGCCTCAGCCTGTCGCATTGCCTCACGGATCCCGGGCACGGCGAGGATTGGGCCAATGCTGATGAAGGGATTGCTCGGGCACACGATGACAGCGCCTGACGAGACCAGGGCTTCCATGACCCCAGGCGCCGGCTGCGACAGCTCGACTCCTTCGAAGCTGAACCCTTTGACAACTGGTTCACATTTCCTTCGGACGAAATACTCCTGAAAGGCAAGGACTCCTTCGTCCGTGTGGACTAGTGTGGGAACCGGAGAATCAGTCATGGGTAGAATCCGGCAGTGGATCTCGTTGCGAACGCATATCTCCGCGGTGACCTCGGATAAACTGCATCCATCGCGCAGTCGATTCGTCCGAAACAAATGCGTTGCGAGGTCGAGGTCCCCGATTCTAAACCAGGATTTGCCCCCCAATCGCTGCAGACGATCGAGGCAGCGAAATGTGTCGCCCTGCACTCCCCAGCCGGTCTCGGGATTGGACAGACCTGCGAGTGTATAGGTCACGGTGTCCAAATCGGGACAGATGTAAAGGCCCATCCACAGGAAGTCGTCGCCCGTATTAACGATGATGGTGAGGTCTTCCTCAGGAACAATCTCGATCAGCCCGGAGAGGAACTTCGCAGCTCCTACCCCACCTGCCAAGGCCACAACCTTCATATCACTCCGTATTCGGATCGTTTCCTATCCACCTAGAATCCTTCGATTCGGAACCGAGCGCCCTTTTTCTTGTACCGGCGGTTGAGGTTCACAGCCAGCACGGTCATGCGCTCCAGGGTTCGTGCCATTCTGAGCAGCCCCGCATCCAGCGGGCGCAGAGTCGGAATCATGCGCGCTGCTTCCATCACCTTTTCCCGCGCCTCCTTGATGTCACCGCACACGAAGATGTCGCAGTTCAGCTCAATCTCGCGCTCCGCCAGGATGTGGGCAGGGATTGTCTTGAATGCTGCGACGAGTGGAACATGTTTGGGTACGTACTTGGCCAGGAGCTCCGCATTGGAACCGGCCTCCTGCTCGACGTATTCGGCACGCCCCTCGCGAAAAACCATGGGGACTGTGACGTCGACGAGGATTTGGCCGTTGGAGAAGTCGGACCTGCAGGACTCGATGGCCGGCACCGCATGTTCGTAGGGGACGGTGAGGAAGACGATTTCGGACGCCGCGAGCATCTCGCGATTAACCATGCCGCGGATCAAAGGGCTGCCGAGTAGTTCGTTATATTCGCGCGCAGCTGCCTGAGCCCGCTCTTCGGAGCGCGAGCCCAACACAACCGATCCTCCCGAGGCCGCAAAACGCAGCGCCAGCCCCTTTCCCTCTATCCCCGTGCCGCCGAGAAATCCGATTCGCATGATTCCCCCGATTCGCACGAACAAAAAGCAGCCACAAATTACACGAATTGCACGAAACAAAAATTAAAAATATAAACGAACCGTCGGTCGTGCTCGGCTGGGTTTGCTAGGAATCCCTTACCGAAACCGCGTAGCGGCAACGCCTAGCAGTCGGGTGCCATTTTGATTCAGAATATTTTTGGTGTCATTCGTGTAATTAGTGGCAGTTTTGAGTTCGCGCGTTTCGCGGCCTCAGCGGGGATCTCCCCGCATCACCCATGCTTCATTGAAGTGAGCGTGTTTGATGGACTTCTGCGCAGGCAGCCTGTCGGCATCCTTGCCCACATCTTTTTTGCCGAGGAAATAACTGTAACTGGCGTGCAGCGTGCCGTCGGCAGCTTGAACGATGGAAGGGTAGTGGTATGAACCCACTTCAGGACCGGGCGGATCATATTCAAGATGTCTCGTCCACTTCCAGGTTTTTCCTTCGTCATCGGATATCTGCACAGCCAGGCTGTTTCTTCCGCGCTCAGTGTCGTTGCTGATGAGCACCCAGTGACCGTTTTTAAGGGAAATAATCTCAGCTCCGGAGCCGGGATTCGGAAGGTCGCTATCGGTTACTTCGCTCCAGGTCTCGCCGCGATCGCGAGATTCGCTCTGTTGCAGCCGCTTCGGCGGAGGGCCGTTGTCCCGCATCAGCGTGTAGAGCGAGCCATCTCTGCGTCGCACGATGCTCGGCTGAATATTCCCGGCGCCGACAAGGGGCGTGCTCGTGTGCCACGTCTGACCCCAATCGTCGGTTATTGCCATCAGCGAGAACGAAAAACCGTCGGAGTACAGCGGAACGATCAGGCGCTTGGCGTCAAGGACGAAGGGATGAGCTCGGGTCATCCACCCCAGGCGGCGGTAGAGCTTCTCCGTCGCGTGCGTGCGCAGCTCGGATAAATGCGCCTGCGCGCGCTTTCTGGTTTCCTCCGGGAATGCAAAGTCGCGCATTCGCTTTTCTTCGCGGTCGACGAAATTGAGCACCGTCTCTTCGAACACCTTGCCGGGGGTAATATGCAGCACCTCGCTGACCTCCCATTTTGGTGGCCCCTGGTCTTCGTAGGAAGACGAGATTTTGTACTTCATCAAAGCAGTTTCCCACTCGTTCGCCAGAATGGTAGGCCACAGGAGCCACAGCCGCCTTTGCGGGTCTATAAACATCGCGCAGTTCGTGTCCGGATAGCCGGGGGTGTCCGCCATTGTGAAGCGCGGGCCCCAACTCTTAACGCCCCGGCGCAGGCGCGCCCCTTCGATCTTGACGTCGTCAGCAGTTCGCTCCCCCGAACCGTGAAACCAGCAGACAAGCAGATCACCTTGCGGAGTCTGCACAATGCACGAGGCGTGATTGTGCCAGTGCTCGAGCGGAAAGATCAACTCGGCTTCAAGAAGAGGAGCTTCGCCGCCGGAGGAGGCAAGCAAGAACGGCACTATGAGGAAAGCAGCTGTTTTCAGCATGGAGCATTTCATTACCATAGTCTCCTAGGTTCCAGTGAAAAAACTTTACTTCCTTGCGCTTGTCAGTCTCCTCGGTAGTCTAATTCGTTTCTTATTGATGTTCGCTAAATATTGTGAAAGCCGAAGACATCTGGGCACGACGCATCGGGCCCCTACCCATCATGTGAGACTGTTACGGCCGGCAGCCTACCTTGAAGGTGCAGTTTATCTGCGTTTGTGATAAAGAGTAGCCAATGCACCCGGGAAGCGAGCGCAGCATTCCGGCAACCAGCCGTGGAAACGGTCGGCAATCGCAAACATGAGATTCGTCATCGAAATATCCATTGGTGCGTTTTTTCCCACGATTCAGCGAGGTGAATAGTGTCCGTACGATTCAGCAGAGCCGTCCTTATCGTCTTTCTTGCTTTGGCCCTCTCTCCCGGTGCTGTACTCGAGGCTCAAAAGCCCGCACCTAAATCAGACCCGGATGTGGGCAAGATCGTGGTGTATCGCGATGAGTATGGGGTGCCGCACATCTACGCTCCCACGGCTGAAGGCGGTCTCTATGCCATGGGCTATAGCCAAGCGGAGGACAGGCTCGAGGAGTTGCTAAAAAACTACCTGCGCGCCACAGGTGAAATGGCCGCCGCATTCGGGCCGACCGAGTTCATCAACGATTTGCAGGCGAGGCTCTGGCAGCATCACGAGGTCGCAAAGAAAAACTACAGCCGCATACTTCCCGGGGTGCGCAAGCATCTATCGATTTTCGTCCAGGGGATCAACGACTACATGGGTTCTCACCGGAGTGAGATTCCTGTGTGGTGGGGTGACCGGAAGGTGGATGTATACATGGTTGTGGCGCACTCGCGCCAGTTCATGTGGGGCTGGCCCGCCGGGCAAGCGCTTGCGGAGCTTCAGAGGGGAGGGATCTCTCCGAATTTCACGGCGGACATGCGAAGCTCGAATGAAATGGCCATCGCTGCGAGCCGGACGGCCGTGAAGGCTCCCATCCTCATCATCGATCCTCACCTCTCCTGGTGGGGAGCCCAGCGTTTTTGGGAGTTCCGGATTCATGCCGGGGAACTGCACGGGTCGGGCTTTACGATTCCCGGGAGCCCGTACATCGGACTTGGTCACACCGATTATGTTGCCTGGGCCATGACGACGGGAGGTCCGGACACCGCGGACATTTACAGGCTATCCCTGGATCCCTCCAACCCGCTGAAATACAGATATGACGACGGCTGGAAGACGCTTACACCGAGGAAGGTGTCTATCTCGGTTAAGGGGGAAGCCAAGCCGAGGGAACTAACCTTTTATGACTCACAGAATGGACCTATGGTGTCGAAGAAGGGAAACGAAGCCTACGTCGCGAAGCTGGCCTATGCGGATGAAGTCCAATTTGGCGAGGCTTTCTACCTCTTCAACATCGCGAGGAACGTGCAGGAATTCCGCAAGGGGCTCGACCTCGACCAGATCATGCCTCAGAACGTGATGGTTGCGGACACCTCGGGAAATATCTACTACCAGCGCACCGGCCGTGTTCCGATCCGTCCGGATGGATTTGACTTCACCAGGCCTGTGGATGGATCCACCAGCAAGACTGAGTGGCTGGGCGTTCATCCTGCTCGCGACTTGATGGCCGTTGAGAATCCAGAGCAGGGGTACATGCAAAACTGCAACATCGCGCCGGACGTGATGATGGTCAACTCGCCTCTGACTCCCGACAAGTGGAAGAGCTACCTGTTCTACCAGCCTCCCGGGCAGACCCACCAACGCGCTGCCAGGGCGGTCCAACTGCTGCAGGCGGCTAATTCTGTCACGCCCGAGCAGGCGCGTGCCATCGCCCTCGACACTTACTGCTATCAGTACGACCACTGGGTTGAGGCCCTCAAACAAGCTGACGCAAAATTCGGTGATAGCTACCGGCAAGATCCCGATTATGGGGCGGGGCTTCAGGAAATCCTGGCATGGAATGGACGCTCGGATCCGGAATCCAAAGGAGCTCTCAAGTTTTATTACTGGCGCCGCGCATGCAGGACCACCGCCGCATCTTACTCTCAGCTTGCGGGCCGCCTTGCGGATTACATGGAGGCGCTGGACAAGCCAAGGGCTGCAGCGATACCGCCGGCCGACGAGGAGCTTAAGGGGATGTTGCTCGGCTTGGCCCAAGCGATGAAGGCATTGCGCGGGGATTTCGGCACGCTGGACGTTACCTACGGCCAGGTCTTTCGCGTGGGACGCGATGACAAATCCTGGCCCGTTGGAGGCGGAAGTCTGATGGAGGAGGGAATGGCTACAGTGCGGGCTGTCGGATTCGGCCAGCCCGGTGCCGATCACATTCGCTGGGGCCGCAGCGGACAGACTTCTACTCAAGTCGTGATTTTAACAACACCCGTTCAGAGTTGGACGCAGCCCCCAATCGGGCAGAGCGATCATGCAGACTCGCCGTTTTATCGCGATCAGGCGGAGAAGCTGTTTAGCAAAGGACAGATGAAGCCAACCTGGTATCAGAAGAGCGACCTGTTGAAACACGTCTACAGCCGAACCGAGTTGAAGCCTTCGTTTGCAGCTTCCGCGAAATAGCAGCAGGCAGCAGGCAGCGGGCAGCTGCCATCTGCCTACTTCTTTCGACCTGGGAGGTAGTCAATGAAACAAGCTCATTTGCTCTTAATGCGTTCTGTCGCTATTCTATTCGTGCTGCTTCTAGTTGGTGCGGCATATCCCATTCAACAGAAGCCTGATGCGACTGCGGCCCGCGTCTATGTGACACTCTGGTTCGACACCGAAGATTACACCTCACCTGAGCCGGACAGCATCATCCTGCCCCTGTGCCAGATCCTTGAAAAGCATGGCATACGTGCCACTTTCAAGATGATCGGGGAGAAGTGCCGCGACCTCGAGCGCAAGGGACAGAAAGACGTGATCAAAGCCCTGTCTCGCCAGGATATCGGCTTCCACACTACCTATCACAGCCAGCCTCCCGCGGTGACGGCCTACTTGGACCGTCTGGATTGGGTCGAAGGAGTCGATGAATTTGCCCGCCGGGAGGAAGCGGGATTCAACGATACAAAACGGATTTTCAAGCGCACGCCGGTTTGCTATGGCCAGCCTGGCAACACCTGGGCTCCACAGGTTTACGGCACGCTGCGTCGCTGGGGGATTCCCCTCTACCTGGACGAAGGCGGCCACGTGGGATTCAGAGGACAGCCTTTTTATTATTGCGGCCTGCTGAACGTTTACAACATGGCTGATCGTAGTACGAGAATGAATCTGGACGGGGTGCCGGATTACGAAAAGGGGATAGCGGCCTTCCGAAGAATTTACGACAAGCTTGTCACGGAGGGGGGCGGGCTGATCAGCATTTACTATCATCCCAATGAATTCGACCACACGGAGTTTTGGGATGCGGTAATCTGGGCTCATGGAGCGAATCCGCCCAGGGATCGCTGGCAAACGGCAAAGAAGAGAACAGCAGAAAGTCGGACTCAAGCCCTGGAGTACTTCGGTCGCTATCTGGATTTCATGCAGAGTCTCCCAGGTGTCCAATTTGTGACTGGCACAGATATGGTGAAGCTATACGCCGACAAATCGGTGACTCATAAGTTCAATGCCGACGAAATCGGCGCTCTGGCCAAATGTTTGAGAGTTGAGATCTCTTACCAGAAAACGGGTGATCTATTTGTTTCGGCCGCCGAGGCCTTCTCAATTCTGCTTCGATGGTATCTCCGCAATCCGTCTGTGACGTCGGTCGGCTCCATTCCAGGTCTTCTTGGACCATACCGCAGAGAGGGAGCGAATCCGGGAGCCACGGTCGAGGAGTGGGAGTTTCGGAAGAGCTGTGAGGATACACTGGAGGCTATGACCAGATTTGGTCATGTTCCGAACGTCATCTGGATTGGTTCCATCCCGGTCACTCCCGCGGATTTTCTCGCTACCCTCGCGGGTGAACTTACCGATGAGAACTCAGGTCGGACCATTCAGATCCGGACGGCAAAGCCGGAAATGGAGTCTTTTGCGGCTGCAGACGCACCGTCGCTGTTTAGCTGGATTATCCTTCCCTCAGGATTTCACGCTCCCCATGTGATGGACCTGGCAAAGCTTCAGTGCTGGAGCCTCAAGCCGGTAATTATTTCGCGCTGAAAGTGGTGGAGTCTTGCCTTGGCACAGCGCGTGTTATTAGGAAATCTGATATTTTTCCCGATACCTCGTTCCCATAGGATACTGTGATCTTTCACCGCGACATGGTTTGGTCCAAGGGTAGGGGAGCCGCAAGAAAGATGGTGCAAAGAGATACGATTTGAAGCTATCTTCGTGCCCATTCAGGAGGAAATGCGATGATAGAAACACGAAGAAGCTTCCTCATAAAGAGCGCGGCCGCCGGAACAGCCTTGGCCGCGAAATCCAATCTGCTTGCAGAACTGATTCATGCCCGCGAGCTTCCGTTGAAGGTTGGCGTTACCGACTGGAACCTTCAACAAGAGGGGAAGCCGAGTGCAATAGAGGTTGCCCGGAAGATCGGGTTTGAGGGTGTGGAGGTCAGCCTTGGAGTGGGTACGGATCGACTCCCGCTGGCGGATCCTGCACTCCAGCGCCGGTATTTGGCAGAGTCCGCAAAGCAGAAAATCACGATTGCCAGCACATGCCTCAATATCCTGCATAGGAATTATCTGAAGAGCGACCCGTTAGGGCAACGCTGGCTCGCCGATTCCATTCCGGTTTCGAAGGCTCTCGGCGCAAAGGTCATCCTTCTGCCGTTTTTTGGCAAAGGTGCCCTTAGCAATCGTGCCGAAATTGATCGCGTCGCAGACATCCTCAAAGAAATGGCTCCGGCAGCGGAGAAGGCAGGCGTGACCCTGGGTGTGGAAAACACGCTTTCGGCTGAGGACAACGCACGCATTCTCGACCGGGCGAAATCCAAGGCAGTCGGCATCTACTATGACGTCGGTAACTCCACCAACGGCGGATTCGACGTTGTGAAGGAAATCCGCTGGCTCGGCAAGGATCGAATCTGCCAGTTCCACTTCAAAGACAATCCACATTACCTTGGTGAAGGAAAGGTCAACTTTCCTGCCGCCGTCGAGGCCATCGCGGGCATTGGCTACAAGGGCTGGGTGCACCTCGAGACGGACTCGCCGTCGAAGAATATAGAGGCCGATTTGGCCCGCAATCTCAAATTCGTTCACGACCTCTTGGCCAAAGCATAAGTACCATTCGCCACAGAGACGCAGAGTGCACAGAGCTATCTGCGCCTCTGTGGTGGTTTCTAAGACATGGCAATAGGCGGCCGATGACGAGCGGTTTTTGGACACCCCAAGCATAGCCCCGACGCTGTCAACGGCGGTAACCAGTGGTCAATGGATTCGGTCACTGACCAGTGACCACTGTGATTATTCCGACTTTTGTTGCCGTTGCACTCCTGCGCCAGGGCCGAGATGAAATCCGCCGTCGATCTTGATGGTTTCGCCGGTGGTCATCCTGGCTCCTTCTACAAGCCATAGGATCGCGTCCGCCACATCGTCGGTGGAAGCGACATCTTGAAGCGGCGTGGTGTTTCTCAGCGACACGCGCAGAGCTTCGAATCCCTTCTCACCGATGCCGCTCCGGAGCCAGCGGGTATCTATGGCCCCTGGAGCCACACCGTTCACCCGGATCTCGGGGCCAAGCGTGCGCGCCAGTGACATCGTCATGTTGATTATTGCAGCCTTTGATGCGGCGTACGCGATGGAACTCCCGACCCCCAGGAATCCCGCGATGGATGCGACATTCACGATGGCTCCGGATCCCGCTTTCCTCATGTGCGGGACAGCGGCGCGCGTGCAATAGAAGGTTCCGAATACATTGGTTCGAAAGATCCTTTCCCATATCTCCTCGGTCAGGCCTTCCAGATCCGCAAAACTCACGAATTCCGTTATACCCGCGTTGTTTACCAGGATATCCAGCCCCCCGAGCCGCTCAACGCTTGCCTGAACTAGCTTGCGGCATTCCGCGTCCCTGGAGACATCGGCTTGGACGACGAATACTTCGGATCCTTTCGCACGACAGAGTTCCGCAGCTTCCTGGGCTTCGGCAGCACTGCGGCTGTAGTTGATCACCACCCTGCAACCTCGTCCAGCGAATCGCAGGGCGGCTGCACGCCCCACGCCGACAGCGCTTCCTGTTACCACGGCCACTTTCCCTTGTAGTTCCATAAGAATGAATCTCCTGTCGGATAGCTCGATTCTACACCACCGGGAGTATGACGTTCGACGGCTGGAAATGGAACGCCGATGTCTGACTGTCTGCGCAAAGAGCGCCAGAAGGCAGCCCCTGACGGCTTGCCATTCCCCTGCAATTGCGGTTGACGCAGCGGGAAGGATAAGGCACGATTTTCTCAAGGCGTTACATTGGCGAATTCGGGTGTCTGATCAAAAAGAACGATCAAGGCCTTGCGGAAAAAAGATGAGGAGTACTCAGCTTCTGAGCGGAGTCTTCGGTTATCGACATGTGCCCGTGTGACAGCTGATCGGAATCCTGGCAGTCGCCATGGTTTTGGTGGTCGAACCGGCCACGCAGGCTCGCCACGGAGCACAGTGGGAACAGGTTCAGGCCGAGACCATCTCAGCCGCCGAGTTCTCTCGGATCATCAAGGAGTTCTCTGAGGAGGACGGCTCTTTCCGATCCGACAACTTCATCTCGAACGAGACTTCGTACCTGCACGTCCTGGACAAGATGCAGAGCATGGGATGCACAGGCGGAGCCTCCATAGGAGTGGGACCGGAGCAGAACTTTACCTACATCGCGAAGATCCGGCCCCGAATTGCCTTCATCGTCGACATCCGTCGGCAGGCAATCATCCAGCATCTGATGTACAAGTCTATCTTCCACCTGGCGGACACTCGTGCCAAGTTTCTGGCCCACCTCTTCAGTAAACCGATTTCTGCTGAGGCGAACCTGGGGCCTGATGCTCCAATTGACAAGATAATCGCGTACTTTGAGACAGCACCCACCGACCCGCTTGCCTTCAGTAAGAATCTCCATTTGATCGAAAAGACAATTCAGGAGGATTTCCGCTTTCCGCTATCGGATCGGGATCGAATCTCGCTGGAGTATGTTTACGCCGCTTTCCGCGATGAGAATCTGAACATTCGGTACCGGTCCGGCGGGCCCAACTGGCCCGGCAGTCCCTGGGGCGCTTTTCCAACTCTTCGCGACATTCTCGTGGAACATGACCTGAAGGGTAAGCCTGCGCTAGGCTGCTTTCAGCCAGCGTATGATTTCCACAACGCTCGGCCGCTTCCCGTACATCAGTGTCCCCAGCCTGAACATCTTGGCCGCGAGCCGGATGAACACAAACAAGCTTGCGAAAAGGATGACCGCAGACAAGGTGATGTCCCACCAGGGTACCTGAGTAGCTCCCACCCGCATCATAATCGTGATTGGCGCCGTTAGCGGAATGTAGGACAGGACTCGTGCGAAAGTACCGTTCGGTTGAGAGAGAATCACGGAAATAAAAAACATGGGGATGACCGAAGACATCGACCAAACTATCGATAACTGTTGGCTTTCCTTTATGTTATTGCCCAGGGCACCGGACCCGGCCATGAGTGTGCCGAACAGCACGAAACCGAGGGGGAAGAATACCAGCGCAACCACGAGTTGGCCCCAGCGCAAATCGAGGAAGGGCAGCAAGAATACGGAAGGGATAACGACAATGCTGATCCAGACCGCAATCTGTGTTAGCCCGGCTCCGCAAAGCCCGATGACCTTGCCTGCAAGCAGTTGGTTAGGAGTGACCGAGGAGAGCAGGATCTCGATCACGCGATTCTCCTTTTCTTCCGCCACACCCTGCAGCAGATATCCCGCCGAACTCATGATCGAGAGCAGGAACAAGAGAGTAAAAACGTAAGGAACGACAAAGCTGGATACTTCGCTGAATTCACCTCGCTTGTCCGGTTGGCCGTTTTCTGCGAGAGCTTGCGATTTGAGCGCAGGAGGGGTCCAGACGCGCCTCGCAGGAGCCTCATCCAACTTTCCCTCCACCAGACTGGCCGCGATGAGCCGTTTGACGGAATTCCAGCCCGGCTCGTTGTCCGACATAAATGCTCCCTTCTTAATCTCGAGTTGCACAACCCCATTCTGTAGAAAATCCGAAGGGATAATGTAATACCCCCGAATTTCTTTCCGCTGAAAAGCCTCACCGGCTTCCGCTCGGGTTTTGAACGCCTTGATCTGGACGACCCCGGCAAGTCTGGCAAGTTCCTGTCTGCCGCGATTCCGAAACTCGGACGGTACCTCTGCCTCTGCCGAAGCCTTCTGAGCCTCGGTGTTTCCCACCTTAGCCAGAAGTCCGAAGCGAACGAGTCCGCTTTCATCCACAATGCCGACGTTCTCAGCCTTTTCCTTTTGCTGCCGCATGCTCAGATAGGTGGCTCCGCCGATGATCCCATACAAGACTAGGAAGAATAGAGGCATTCCTATCGTCGCAACGATGAATCCCTTGCGGCTTACCGTGGATAGGTACTCCCGTCTTGCGACCAGCATGGACTTGTTCATTTCCTCACCTCCTGGCTGCTCTCCTCCGCTACTTTGATGAAGATCTCCTCCAGAGGCGTGGTTGCCTTCTGGAAACTTTCGATCTGAATGCCTCTTTCAATCATGGACTGCAGCACAGTGTGGGGAGGTATGCCTGGCTTCGGATAAATCTTTTGCAGCTTGCCCTGTGACACGACGCGCTCGATTTCCGGGATGCTATCGTCGAGTGGGGAACATTCCAGGAGCAGGGCAGACTCGGAATACCTCTGAAGAATGTCCTCTAGCGGTCCGTACAGAACCCGCTTTCCGAAATTGATCATCATCAACTCATCGCACAGCTCCTCGACTTGGTTCATCTGGTGTGTGGAGAGCAGGATGGTCTTGCCTTTCTTTCCTTCTTCTGCGAGCAGGTTCTTGGTCGCACGTACGTTCAAAGGGTCCAGGCCCACGAAGGGCTCATCGAGGATGACAACTTCAGGATCGCTGACAAAGGTAGCGGCTATCTGGATCTTTTGCTGGTTTCCTTTGGAAAGCTCCTCGATCTTTCTTTGTGCGACGTCGTCCATCCCCAGTTTTACCAGATATTCCAGAGTCCGCCGGCGGGCATCGCGCCGGGACAATCCCTTCAATTCCGCGAAGTACTCCAGGACATCCCGGACCTTCTGCTTTCGATAGAGTCCTCGCTCTTCGGGCAGGTAAGTGATCCTGTCCTTGTCGTCGGAAGTCAGGACATGGCCGTTGTAAAGGATGGTTCCCGAATCCGGCTTGATAATGTCCATCATCATACGGATCAGAGTTGTTTTGCCTGCGCCGTTCGGCCCCAGAAGTCCAAACACCTTTCCTTCCGGCACAGCAAACGAAACGCCGGCAACCGCGACTTTGGAATCGAACCGCTTCCAAACGTTTTCGAGTGTGATCTTGCTCATATCCTCAGAGGATCTCCTTCTGGCACGAGTGCGCTGGATACACGCCTTCGATAAAACAGAGCTATATACACCGGTGGATGACATTTATTCAACGAACACCGCAGCTAAGACGCAGAGACCACGGAGCTTCAATCTCTGCGGCCTCGATGTCTCCTATGGTGATATGTTAAGAATCTTACGAAGTATTGCCTCGAGGCCGGGAACGCAGATCACACAGTGGTTGGCGTTGATACGGGCCGTACCATCTTTGGTGAGAAACTCGGCTCCGCATTCCTGGGCCACAATGCGGGCGGGCGCGTAGTCCCACTCTTTGCCGCTGCCGCTCAGCCAGATGTCCGCCTTGCCTCTGGCAAGCATTAACATGTCGTAGCAGCCGCCATAGCTGCGGACCGCCCAGCAGTTCTCAGTTAGATAACGAACCGGCGCAGGCGTCCAAGCATCCCATACAGACTTAAAGCCGTTGATCAGGAGGATTGCTTTGTCCAGGCTACTGATGTCGGAGACTTCCGTACGTGAGTTGTTCCAATAGCATCCCTGTCCGTCCGCAGCGTAGAGCATATCGTTCAGATAAGGGAAGTAGATGATTCCAAGCACCACGTGATTGGACACCTGCAGCGCGATCATGGTGGACCAGAAGGGGCTGCGGCGCACGAATTCCCGAGTTCCGTCAATCGGATCGATGAGCCAGCGGCGGCCGGAAGTTGAGGCTTTGAACGTCCCTTCCTCGCCAATAACACCATCTTCGGGAAAGCTCTCAGAAAGCAGACGGCTGACGAGCATTTCGCACTCGCGATCGGCAATTGTCACCGGAGATAGATCCTCTTTCTCGTCCGTGGAGGTTTTCTCAGAAAAGTATTGCAAGGCAAGCTCGCCGGCCCGGCGGGCGATCCTCAGCGCTGTTTCTGACTCGTGCTGATAATCCATGTTAATAACACCACGATAACATGAAGACGACGGAGAAATCACAGGGCAGCAAAAAACTGCTCGCGCAGCAGGCGATTTGGATTCTCTTTGTTATGCTCTCCGGTATTGTTATGCTCACCCCATTACTGTTCATTGAGACTCATTGAAGTTGGGGTCTGTCAATGAATAACGTTTACACTTTGCTGCGGGCCGCAGCCCGGCGGGGCGCGGCGGCGGGCGGGCATCTGCTTCGTTGCCGCTCCTCGACGATGCCCACCGACATTGCCTGCGTCGCGGCGCCTCGCATCTGCCCGCCCGGCGCTCGCGCCAAAGTGCAAACGTTATTCATTGACAGACCCTTACCATGCGCCTGCTGGGGCACCATTGTGCATAAAAAAGGAGACACTCCGATCTTCCAATTTTACCTGACCAATTTGAATGGATTAACCAGTGGTAAAGTTTTTCTTATCAGCCCGAGAGCTGGGAAATTGGAGAGTCTCCCTTTTTAAAGGAGATGACTATGAATCGCCGACGCTTCATCCAGTCCGCCATGGCCGGCAGCCTTGCTGCCGGCACTTTAGGACAAACGATCCGTGCAGAAGAAGGAAGCAAATACATCGCTTTGGGTTGGTTTCGTTGTCGGCGCGACTTCGAGGTGGCGAAGCTGCGTGATTTCCTTCGGGACAGCGCCCTGCCCGCCTACAACCGGGCGGGTGTAAAACCCATCGGCGTGTTTGAGATATCAGTCGGCCCCGACAATCCCTCTATCTTAACAGTGGCTTCCTACGCTTCCATGACCGCCTTAGAAGAGAGCACAGCCAAGCTCTCCCATGATGAAAAATGGACGCGCGAGCTGAATGCATTTGACGAAAAGTGGGAATTGAACTATGAACGCCGGGAAGCGTCGCTGCTGCGGACTTTCAAGACGTTTCCGGGAATTGAGCTTCCCCAGGTGGAGCCGGGCAAATCCAATCTCTTTGAGTTGCGCATCTACGAATCTCGCAATACTCTGACACTCGAAAAGAAGATTGCCATGTTTGACGGAGGCGAGATCGCCATTTTCAGGCGCGTCGGTGTCAATCCGGTGTTTTTCGGAGCGACCGTTTTCGGACAGCGCATGCCGAACCTGGTATATATGGTAAGTTTTCCCACGTGGGCCGCGCGCGCCGAAGCGTGGGCGAAATTCAGCCAGGATCCGGAATGGCAGAAGATGTCGAAGGCTCCGGGGAATGTGGAGCGCGAATTGGTATCGCGCATCTCCAACCAACTGCTGACGCCAGCGTCATTTTCGCAGATTCGATGATTTGTGACTTGGCAACCCGGCGAGAATCGGAGGGGCACGGCACGCCGTGCCTCTACCAATCTCTTTGGGCCCGGCTTAAACGGGTTTGGCTGAATCCATGAATCGGACTTTTATCTTCCCGAGGGACTTCCGACCGCAGGACGCCGTGATCGCGCGCGCCAGGCAGCTTTCGAGCGTGGTTCGATCAAGTACTCGAGATCCGGGTTAATCGACGGTGCGGAGCTTTACAGGAAGCTTGCTGCTATTAACCGATCGCTGAGGCGATGCCCGCCGATGCAACGGACGTTCGCCCAGCTCTGAATCGCGGGAAGGATCAATAACATGGCAGACATGACTCAGGTTACATATTGCGGTCTTTACTGCGGCCTCTGTGCCCAGCGCAACCGAATTCCGCAACGTGCGGAAGGACTCCGTGAATCGATGCACAAGGAAGGATGGGATCAATGGGGAAATGCGTTTCCTGGGTTCCAGGAGTTCTGGTCCTTTCTGAATGGTCTGGCGGAATCCGAATCACACTGCAGTTGCCGCGGTGGGATGTGCGGCCCTCCCTTCTGTGGGATCAGGAAATGCGCGCAGCAGAAGGGCATTGAGGTGTGTCCATTCTGCAATGAGTATCCGTGTGATCGAATCCTCGGGGTCGCCAAGGGCTACGTGACCATGCTCGCAGATGGCACAAGGATGAAAGCCATCGGGATTGAGGCGTGGATTGCGGAGCAGGAGGAACGATGTAAAACGGGCTTCGCCTATGTGGATATTCGTTGCCAGCCATACGAAATACCGGACAAGTGAGCGGACCTTCCGGCACCCAGATCGATAAACACACCACCAAGTATCCATGATCCTGCGGTTCACCACAGCGAATGAAAACGGCAACAGCGACATTACTGCAGAAGCGGACAATGAATGACGAATACCTTACCCGCTTTTTTGATTCGTCATTCGACATTCGTCATTTTGTCCCTAAGTGAGGTGCCTGCCCCCTTTTTTCGTAGCAGGATACGAAGACCCACCAAGGGTCCTCACCACGTTGGTTCGTGATTTCAGTGATGGCGGCGAGAAAACAATGTATACGCTGCCCAGCGACAATGGATTATATTGGAGCCAAGTTGGTCATGTGTCGAGCTTGCAGTCCAGGCAGCATTCCTAAAAGACGCTGCATGGGTTTTGATCATTTCCCGGCGGGGATAACGCGAGCTCTCGATACTGCGGTGTTCCCGCCTGTATCGCGGAGGCTAACATGAGAAACCCGCACCATTTTTCCACAGAGTTCAGCGCTCTTTTTCTGGTTGTCTTTTTCTTGGGCTGTGATTCCAGGCCGGATGAAGCGCTCAAGCTGGCACAGCAGGCTATGGAGCAGGCAAAGCAGGAACAGGCCAGCGAGTTTGCGTCCGGAGACTGGAAGAGCGCCGAGAAGGCCTGGAACGATGCTCAGGCGGCGTTGAAAAACCAGCGCTATGGAGAAGCCGCAGCACTCCTAACGACGTCCAAGAGCCGTTTTGAAAAAGCGGTAACCATTGCCAAGGCCAAACGGGAGGAGGTCCGCAAAGAAGCTATGGCCGTGCAGAACGCAGCGAATAGGCGTCTCAGCGGCCTGAGGGATGAGATCAACTCGCTCAGAATCTCCGCCAGGGCGAAGAGAGACCTCGACGAAGCCTTTCGGGACGTCGAATCCAGCGTCGACAAGCTTAATACCGAAATGCTCAACGAGCAGCTTGTTCAGGCCAGGTCCTCCGGTCAGATTGCCCTGCAGAAATTGACTGAGGTCGAAAAGAAGGTCGCATCTGCAAGCAAAACCAAGAGCCATTGACGTCATGGATTGGGCTTCTTGACTCCCGTGTGGGATGCTCCTTCCAGCGGGATAATCCACCGGCCGCATGCTGGCGATGAGCGTCCTGTCCCAGCCTCTGCATTGTCTCCGCGATGTTGAGAGATTGGAGGCGGATGGACTACACTCGCATCGCTGGCTTCTGTCGCTCGACGCCAACCGATCTCAGTGCTACTTGCGGAGTTCCACCAAGGTAGCGCCGCCACCGCCTTGCTCGGGTGGCGCCAGGGTGAACTTTTCCACCTGTGGGTGGTCGGTGAGGAGCTGAGCGATCGCCCGGCGCAGGATTCCTTTGCCGTGGCCGTGGATGATTCGGATGTTCTCGACGCCTGCCAGGAAAGCCTCATCAAGATACTTGTCCACGCGATCAGTAGCTTCATCGGCTGTCATGCCGATTACGTTGAGTTCCGGAGTGAAGCTTTGACTCGCGTCCAGTTCGGGATGCGGTGAGTATTTCTGCCTATGGGGTTCGCTGGAGGCGGCAGCGGCTTGCTTTAGGAGTTGGAGGTCACCCCGTTCGGTACGGAAACGCAAGGAACCTATCGTGACAGAGTATGTGTTCTCGTGAACCGACTCGACCGTACCTTCCTTGTTCAAAGACAAGATCCGGACACGATCTCCTTCTTCGAGGTCGGTCGAGACCGGAAGAGGGGGTTCACGGTCCGCGGTTGCACGAGAGTTCGAGGCGGCCTTCGTCCCGGTTTGCGCCGGCCCTTCCGTCGCCCCTTCCTGCCGCAGTCTCTCGCCGGCACGTCTCAGCTCCGCGCTCCGGTTCGCCGCAAATCTCTTGAGCTTTTGACTTTCGACGCGGTCCTTAATGCTTTGGATGAGACGCTCGCTCTCGCTGGTAAATTCCTTAGTGATTCGCGCCATCGAGTCATCGAACTCCGCGCGGCGCGCGGCTTCGCGTCTAGCGAATTCCCGGTCCAGGTTGGCGCGCTCCGTGGCCGTGGCCGCGCGCTCATCTTCGAGGGATTTGCGCAAGGCCTGCTGCTCGTCCACGGTTTCCTTCAGCTGCTTGAGGTATTCACGCGCCTGCGCCTGGGTCGGCTCCACGAGAGCCTGGGCGGCTTGAAGAATTTCCTGGGGTACGTCCATGCGGCGTGCAATCTCAATGCCGGAGGAGGCGCCGGCGATTCCAAGAATCAATCTGTAGGTGGGCCGGAGACTGCGTTCATCGAACTCCACCGAAGCATTACGCACCCCCTCGGATTGGGACGCCCAGATCTTCAGTGAGGGATAGTGGGTGGTTGCGATCGTCATCGCGCCCGTGCGCCGAAAGGAATCCACTATGGCGATGGCAAGCGCTGCTCCTTCGTCCGGATCCGTCCCGGTGCCGACCTCATCGAGCAGAATGAGCGCGGGCGGCATGACCCGGCGCGCCATCTCCGCGATGTTGCGCATGTGCGCGGTAAACGTGGATAGATTTGCGGCAATCGATTGCTGATCGCCAATATCGGCATAAACCTGCTGAAACACCGGAAGCACAGCTTCGCGTGCAGGGACATGGAGACCCATCTGCGCCATTAACGCGGTGAGCCCGACGGTCTTTACTACAACCGTCTTTCCGCCTGCATTGGGTCCGCTGATGACAAGGACGCGGTGATGCTCGTCAAGCTCCAGCGAAATGGGCACCGCGGTTCCACCGGACTTGCGCAATGTGTGCTCGAGCAGGATATGACGCACATCAGAAAGCAGGAGTGTGTCGTTATTGGATATCTGCGGCCGCGCGCACTTGTACTCGAGCGAAAGGCGGGCCTTGGCCTGAGCAAAGTCGATTTCCTCGATGACATCCTTGATAGCGTTAACT
>Ga0315279_10000615_pt1 | contig 68654 bp, 61 predicted proteins | sample YL17G06_20_MG_FD_203694 | JGI IMG/M metagenome (GOLD analysis project Ga0315279, IMG submission 203694) | Sediment microbial communities from Yellowstone Lake, YNP, Wyoming, USA - YL17G06_20 | ecosystem: Environmental > Aquatic > Freshwater > Lake > Sediment | place: USA: Wyoming | collected...
CTTCGAGGATGGCTACCTCGTCGAGGTCAGGATCGAGGATGGGAAGAAACAGTACTTCCCGATCACCTCCATGGGCCTCGAGGACAGGGCCATCCTATCGATGTTGAACGAGCGCGTCCCGAAGGAGCTCCTGCGGTTCCTTTTGGACTCTCCCCATCAGACGCTGGAGGAGATCGAGAAGCGCATGAAGCTGCCGAGGTCCAAGATACAACCCCATATCGACAAGCTCTTCAGGCTAGGGGTCATCGTGCTCGCCAAGGATTCCCACAAGGGCAACAGGACGACCTTTCAGATATTCGACCCGGAACGGATGAGAAAGCTGCTCATGGTCAAGGACACCTCGCTCTTCGTCTAGCCAGGCCTGGACATAATTTTATATCGAAAAGAACCATAATGCGGCCGGAAGATGTTCACGATGCCGAGGCCAACCATGGGAGCTGCGTTCCTAGGAATATTCGGTCACGTCAATGTCGACTGGATAGCGGACGCCACCAAGGACCCGCCTGTAGAGCACGGGCCGTTCTTCGGCGGCGTTGCGGGGAACATTGCGGTCGAGGCATCTCGGTTCGGCGTTCCTGTCCGGCTGGCCTCGGTCATAGGTCGTAACTTTCCCAAGGCCTACCTCAAATTGTTGAAGAGCCTTAAGGTCGACCTCAGGTTCCTTCAAGAGAACGACGAGGTCGAGACATCCACATGCCGTATGACCACATTCCAGGACGGCAGCCAGCGGAAGGAGATATTCCACGGGCCTCAGAACGAGAAGGTTCGGTTTCCACAGACCTTCATAAAGGGGTTGAGTTACCTGCATGTATCGACGGGCCTTCCCGAGGCCTGCATATGCGCCGCGAAGCAAGGACGCAATGGAGGCCTCAAGGTGGCCTTCGACCCGGGGGCCGACCTCGCGAGGCACTACCGGGAGGAGGACCTGAGGTCGGCCCTGGAATGCTCGGACATGTTCTTTGTCAACGAAGAGGAGCTCAAGGTGGCCCTCGGCCTCCTCGGGGCACGGTCTCACAATACCCTTCTGAAGCTCGTCAGGACCCTGATCGTCACGAAGGCCGGGAGGGGAAGCCTTCTTGTGACCAAGATGGGCGAGGTCAGGATCCCGGCCGTCAAGGTCCCGACGGTCGTCGATCCAACGGGCGCGGGCGATGCCTACCGCTCGGGCGTGTATGCCGGCCTATTCAGGGGCTATCCGATGGAGGATTGCTGCATCCTGGGGGCCATCGCGGCCAGCGAATGCATACAAAGGGAAGGGGCACAGGAAGGCCTCGAGAGCTGGGCCGAACTCGAGAAGAGATACAGGGCCATCAAGAGATGAGCGATTATCTTTTTACCTCCCCGTTCCATACACCGCCTGATGACGGGACACAAGGACAGGATAATCAGGGGTCCGCCTTTCTGGCTCGAGGTCTTCAGGGATGTCGGCGTCAAGGCCCAAAAGGTATCTCAGCAGATCTGGGGGACGCCCGAGGCCCAGAAGGAGCTCGGCCGAGGCGCCGGCGGCGACAGGACCGTCGAGATGGACCGACGTCTCGAAGACATCCTGATCGACAAGCTCAAAAGGGTCGGTGACGTCCGCCTGATATCCGAGGAGAGCGGCCTTCTAGAGTTCGGGGAACCCAACGCTACCATCATCGCGGACCCGCTCGACGGGTCCTTCAATGCCAAGATGGGCATCCCGCTCTTCACGATCTCCCTGGCCCTGGTGGAGGGCGATCTGAGGATGGGCAACATCACCCTCGGATACATCAGGAACCTCCTGACCGGCAAGGATTATGTCGGTATCACAGGCAAGGGCGCGACCTTCGACGGAACCCCTCTGCAGACCTCCGACAGGACGGATGTGACCGTCCTAGGCATGGAATGCCATCCCAATACCGTACTGGCCCTGAGACAGAGCCTGACCGTGGTGGACAACGACACCAGGTTCAGGAGCCTTGGATGCGCGTCCATGGACCTGTGCCTGGTCGCCAAAGGGGTATTCGACACCGTCATAGATGTCCGGGAGAGGCGCTCAAGGATCATCGATATAGCTGCAGGCTACCGCATCGTCCTTGAGGCCGGTGGCATGATGACGGACGAGGAAGGACGCCCCCTCGACGACATCAAGGTCGAGATGTCCACTCGTATAAATTTCGTGGCTTCTGGTAACATTGTGGTCCACAAGAAGGTCCTGAGGATGCTGGAAGAACAGGGCTACTCTTGAACCGTCCCTAGTTCGGCCCTTTCGACTTAAGGTGCCAAAGCAAGTTCTCCAGCTGCTTGACCACGGCCTCGAGACCGTTGAGGTCCCTGTCCATGAATGCATTGAAGTGCCTGCTCTTCACGTTCACGGCACCGAACGCGCCATCGTCCACGGATATGAGCACGACCATCTCCGACTTGACCTCTCCACCCTTCTCCTCGGAGCACCGCGGGTCCACTGTCACGTCGTTCACGACCGCGTTCTCCTTGTGGGTCACGCACCAGCCCAATAGCCCTTCGCCGACGGGGACCCTAGTACCGGCCACGGGCTTTTTCTTGAGGCTGCCGCATACGGCCCTCAGGACGAGCTCCTGGCTTCCCTTGTCGTCCGTCGACAAGCTGCTTATCTCCACCTGGAAGAAATGCAACTTGGCCTTGATGAGCTCCGCCGCCTTCTTCAGCAGGCCCTCGATGGAGGTGGCCCTGGCGAGCTCGTTACCGGTCTCGTAGGCGATGGTGAAGATGCGCTCGCGCTCCTGCTGTTCCTTGTAGCGTGCCGCCCTGTCCAGCGCGCCGGACAGCAGGTCGCACATGACCGTGATGATGAGCGAGTCCCAGTCCCCGAACTCGTTGGGCTCATCGCTCTCTATATTCAGGATACCGACGATATCCTTGTTGACGAGGACCGGCGCCGCCACCGCGGACCGGACCGTCTTACCGAGCCCCTCGAAGTATCGGTCATACTTCATCGCCTCGTTGACCATGACCCTGGTCCTCTGCTTATACGCTTGACCGATGATGCCGGAATCCATACTGTGCCTGAACCCGGGCTGGAGCGCCTTCCCGCGGTCCCCATCGGAGGCCCTGGCCCTGAGCTCGAGGTCATAGGCCTCGTCGTCGATGATGTAGAACTCCACGTTCTGATAGTTCAGGTGTTTCTTTATAAGCTTCACCGCCCGTTGGATTATCGTGTCCCGGTCCAGCTCCGTCGTGAGGCCCTTCTCGATGTCCATGACGCCCGAGATGTCATGCGAGCGCCTCGTGAGCTCGTCGACCTGGCCCAGGTTCTGGATGGCCCTCGAGATGATGTCCGAGACCGTACCAAGGGCGATGACATCCAACTGCGTGAACGCGTCCTTCCTATCGCTCTCCACGTTCAGGACGCCCACGGTCTTGCCCCCGACGATGATAGGCAGGCAGAGCTCCGAGAGCGAGCCCCTTCTGGGCTCCGGTATGAACCTCTTGTCCTGGGAAGTATCGTTGCATAGGACGACCTTCCCGCTGCGGAAGCACGCCCCTATGAGGCCCTGCTCCGACGGAAACTCCGTGCCCTGATGGGCCAGGTCCATGTAGGCGCCCATCGTGGCCCGTATCTTGAGTATCCCAAGGGGCCACTTGCGCTCGTCCTCCATGAAGACGCACACGCTGTAGAACTTGAACCTGTTCTCCAGGGTCTCGACCGTCTCCTGCAGGAGGATGTCCAGGTCGTTGGCCTTCAGGGCCTTGTTGCTCAGCTCGTCCAGGACCTTCAACAGGTCAGAGCGCCGCTGCTCCTCCTCGTAGAGGCGCGAGTTCTGCAGCGCCATGGCCAGGCTCCTGGCGAGCGTGTCCACGGCGAGCCTGTCCCAGTTCTCGAAGGCCCCGACCTTGTCACTTTCGACGTTGATCAGGCCGATGACCTCGTCCGCGATCTTGATCGGGCAGACCATCTCGGCCTTCGTCTTGACCCAGGGTCTGGCCTTGAACCTCTTGTCCTTTGAGACATCATTGACAACCAGGGTCTCCCTCTTTTGCACACAAACGCCGAAGAGCCCCTCCTCGACGCTTTGCGAATAATCGGGCGGTGACCTGCCTTTATAATCACCGGATTGCGCCTGCTTGACCAGGGACCTCCTTTCATTGTCGAGAAGGAATATGGCGACATCAAGATAGTTCCTGCTCTTCTGGAACTCCGCCGTGAACCTTTCCATGATGCCCTTCTTGCTGAGGTCCTTGGATATATACAAAGAGATATCGTTCACTAGCCCAAGAAGCTTGGACCTCTTCTCGGTCTCCTCGAACGCATGTGCCATTTCGAGCGCCTTGCCGACCTCCCGGGCCATGGACTCCAAGGCGAGCTGGTCCCATTCGTCCAATGTCCGGTCCTCCGGGGCCTCCATGCAAAGGACACCTTCGACCTCCTCCTTGACCTTGAATGGGCTGCAGAGCAGGGCCCCCCTGGCAAGGCCTCCGCGGCGCGTGCCCTTGCCCTCGTCCTTGGGGACCATGCCTGCCGAAAGCGTGGTGGAGCCCTTTGATGCCGCCATTCCGACGGGGCCGGTCCCTAGAGGGACGAGTTCACCGACCTTCGTCTTTGACGAGCCCTTTGGGGGCTTCTCGCCTAAGCCTGCCAACGCCTTCAGAACGAGCCCTTTCGTGTTGCGGTCGATAAGGAAGACACGGATGCCCCGGAACGCCAACTTCTCATCCATCACATGGGCAGCGGTCGAGAGGATCCTGTCGACCTCCGCGATCTGGAGCAGGTCCTTGCCGATGTCATTGATGACCGACAACTGCTCCAGCCGTCTTTCCTCCTTTTCCTTCTGCCCTAGTGTCTTCAGCAGGGACGAGACCTCGTTCGCCACGGTCTCGATGGTCAGGGCATCGTCGTTGTCGAAGGCGTTCAGTTCCTTGCTCTCGAGGTTTATCAAGAGCACGACCTCTCCATCGTACAATACTGGGACGGCGAGCTCGGACAGCATCCCACCAATGAGGTCGATGTAGTCCGGGTCCTCTTTCGTGTTCGGGACGATGATGGTCCTCTTCTCCCTGAAGGCCTTCCCAAGGACACCCCTATCGGCCGGATGGTCGAAATCCTTGAACCTTTTATCATCCTCGGGATCGGACGAGTGCAGGTGGACGAACCGACCAGTGGCCCTGTCGTACCTGATGATATGGATGCACGGGTAGCCGAAGGTCGTCGAAATGAGGCGGAGCACCTCGCGATAAAGGCTCTTCAAGGAGACGACCGACATGGAGAATCGGCTCACCTCGGCCACGACCCTCAGCTGCTCGGAGCGCTTCCTCTCGTCGGCGAGCAGGTCGGCGTTGTATATCGCCGTTGACACCGGGTCCTTCATCAAGGAGACCGTATTGAGCACATGCTCGCTGAAACGGACCTCCTCGTGGCAACCAAGGCCCAGGAAGCCCAGCAAACGGTTCTCGACCCGGAGGGGAAGGATGAGATAGGACCTCACTTTCGCCCCTTGGAACGCTCGGGCCATAGGTACAGCGCCCTTGTCAGGTTCGCTAATACAGACGAAAAGGTCCGCGGTCTCGCCCATGGCCTTAGCCTCCTTCTCGTCGAAGGTCAGGGCCGTCCTCGATGCGGTCCCTTTGCCCCCTGCCTCCTTGACGACGATATTGAGCCCCGTGCGCATCTCCTTGTCGAGGAGAAGTATGCCGATGTGGTCGAACTGGTGGACCTTCGGCAGTTCCTTGCGAAGGACCTCGAGGGCCCAGTCGATGCTCAGGGACCTGCTCAGTGCGCTGGAAAGGTCATGCATGAAGCGTAACTGTCTGGACTTGTCCTCGCTCTCGGCCTGGACGAAGAGCCGGTCCAGCGCGTTCCTCACGTGCATCGCGAAGACCTCGGCGGACAATAGATGATGGGGGCTCAGGTCATCCTTGGTAACGACGAGGATTCTGTCGCAACGCCCCTTAACTATCAATGGACAGATGATGCCCTTCTCGACGGGGAACATCGCCTGCAGCCTCTTTATCTGGGGGCCCAGGCCCATGGCCCTCAGAAGGACCTTCATGATCTCGGCGATGTCATCAAGGAAGATGGGCTTCGTCAATGAGAACATCTCGTTGACCTTCGGGATCTCGGATGCCTTCACCCTCAGGTCCTCCAGGTCCAGTGACATGGAGTGCTTGATCGCCGTTTGGGTGGACCTCAACGAGGTCATATGCCTGAACATGATCTCGTCCGTTGCGGGGTCCTTCTTCACGACGAGGAGCCCGATGCCGGCCTGTTTCATGCTATCGGCCAGGGAACGATAGATGGTCTCCTCGTCGAAGGACATCTGGACACCCAGCGTGGCTCGGTTGAAGGCCTCAAGGAGCCTCTGGCTGCTCTCCTTGGTGTCGAGCTCCCTCTGCAGTCGTCTGGTGTTGAGCTCGTTGATGAGCACGACGCCGATCTGCTTCGATAGCATGGACAGTTTTAGCCTGTCGACCTTCTCGATTCGCTCGCCCGGTGTTGTCACGAACAGTAGGCCAACGACGACCTCGCGCCTGGGATGCCCCTCGAACACCGAGATGGGCTGGAGGAGGCCCCGGTTCATCCTCAAGAACTGGGCCAACCTGTGGACCTCCTTCTTGGCCTTTCCCGTGACCTTCTGGAGCAGGTCCATCGCGCCCTCCAGGTCGAGCTCAAGGGCCCGCTTGCCCAGGATGGCCTTCCGGACGACCTTGATGTCCGAAAGAGGGGTCTCGAGCTCCCCGTCGAAGAGGGCCGAGACGTCATCCCCTTTCTGGACCAGGTGGGCCCTCCTCGCCGGACCTACCGAGACGAGCGCGTTCCGGTCGGACCGATAGAGGAGCAGCAGGAAGAAGTCGAAGATGGTCAGTTCCGACAGGGCATCGGTGAGCATGGCCGAGAGGCCTTTCATGTCCGTGCATGACCTGATGTCGTTCACCAAGCGAATGAACTTGTCCTTGTCCTCATTGGAAAGGTATTCGATTTGTACCTGTTCCTCGGTCATGCAGCGGACCAACGGTCTTTAAAATATATATAGTTTAATTACTAGGAGGTCCCACGGGAACCCCCTAGCAATTGATATATGCAAGAAGAATCGTTATGAAATATAATGTTCCTCAGCACCTCCCATGAACGGACAATGGCCTGGGCTCTCATCTTGCTTCTTGCGTTCCCAGTCGCATTGCCGTTCCTTGGTGTCACCGAGGCGGGACCCTCGGGCAGGGCTCTCGAAAAAAGGGATTGGACAGTCGTCGGGAATGAGACGGTCAAGGACCAGACGGTCCGTCTCACAGGGAACCTCACGATCGGCCCTGGCGCCAAGCTCACGTTAACGAACTCGACCTTGGAACTGAACATGTCTAAGGACCACGAGTTCCATATAACGGTCAAGGATGGCGGCAGGTTCGTCCTCGTGGACTCGGTGGTCCGGTCCACGGCACCTGGCCGGAGGTACAAGCTGGACGTGACCAACGCCTCCATCGAGTCGGACCGGACATATATAGAGAACTTCACCAGCGTTTCAATCGCGCAGTCGAAGGCCGTACTGGACAATACGGCACTGATGGACAACAACGGCACGGTCCTTGCTGTTACAAGTTCCGATGTGTCCATGGCCGGATGCATCATCACGATGCGCAGCGTCGGTGATGCCTTGCGTCTCTCGGACAGCACCCTGGACGTATGGGATTCGACGTTCCAGACCAACCGAGGCTCGGGCAACACCGGCATCAACATCACAGGCGGGTCCACGGTCACCATCCTGAAAGGAGGTATCTACAACTTCTCGACCGGCATCGAGTTCAAGGGCAGCTCGATGGACCTGGACAACCTAAGGATCACGGGGTCCGGGGATAACGGGATCAAGCAGCTGGCCGGTACCTCGCAGATCACCCACAGTATGTTCGACGAAAATCTTCAGAGCATAGAAAGTCTGGGCGGGTCCATGAACATCACCATGTCCGATATCAGGGGCAGGGGGTTCGGCATCATTCTCGAAGACTGCACGGCCCATGTGGGCCACAACACTGTGCGGTCGAGCGGCATGGGGATGTTCGTCGTCAACTCATCGGCCTTTATCACGGACAATGTGTTCAAGGACAACACCATGGGCCTGAAGATGTTGAACACAAAGAACGGCTCCATCGAAGGTAACGTCTTCGAGAACAACAGCCAGGCCGCCCTCTTCGAGGTCTCGACCGTGATCGTCACGGATTGCGAATTCTCTAGCACAACCACTGACCTTGGACTGACCGGCAGCACGGTGACGACGGTCAACAGCACCTTCAAGAAGGAGATCATCGACCAACAGTCGACCCTGATCGTCGAATGGTATTTGGACATAAAGGTCGTGACATACGACAAGAAGCCGGCGCCCGGGGCCACGGTCAAGATGCACGATGTGCTCGGGAGACATCTCGACCGAACGACTACCTACGATGGATGGGCCAGGAACATAATAGTGAGACAAAGCACCAGAACGAGGTACGGGACGACCTATAATTCACCATACACCATCGAGGCCCAATACAAGAGCGCACAGGCCAGCAAGACCATCAACATCACCATGTCCGAGGCCATCACCATAACTGTTTACGATATAGACCTGTATATCAAGGACCTCTCTGTATCGAACTTGACCACGAACATGAACAAGCCGGTCTACATCAATGTGACCCTGGCATCAACGTTCTATCCGATCAAGGGCGTGGGCCTGATGGTCACTGAGGACGGTATGGTCTACTCCGATGACCTCCATGACATGCCCACTGAGGTCGTCGTACTATTGAAATACATTCCATCCAAACCGGGATCGCACTACATCTCCATCATTCTCGACCCTCACCATAATATCAATGAAACTGACCTGAACAACAATAAAAGGAACATCACCATCAATGCCGTCGCTGGGGCCGAGGACCTGCCCGACCTGAGGCCCATCGGCATCACCCCAGACACCACGTCCCTCCAGCAGGGCAATTCAATCCCTGTGACTGTGGATATTGAGAACACAGGGAACATCGACGCGACCAATGTGGTGGTCCAGCTTTTCGCCGATAGCAAGAAGGTGGGGGAGAACACGATACCCATGGTATCTGCGGGCTCGATGAAGCCGACCGTATTCTCCTGGTCGGCCAGCACCGGCCAGTATACCTTGAGGGTCGTCGTGGACCCTTACGACCAGGTCAAGGAGAGCAACGAGAACAACAACGAGCTCTCGACCCCTGTGGATTTAAGCAGTTCGAACCCGAACTCTTTAGTGAACGATGCGTTGGCCTTGATGTGCATCAGCATATTGGTGATCATCGTCGTCGTCATAGTGGTCATAATATATGCCATGGTCCGGAGGTCCAAGCCGTCCAGCTCTCAACAATATTCGTATCAATACCAGTATGGCCAACAATATCAGTACCAGCCACAATACACATATCCCGCCGGCGGGACCTATGCCCCGACCCAGGGGACGGGTTATTCCAGCGGGCCGCAGCCGCTGGCCCAGGTTTCCCCGTCCCGCGATCAGGCCACCCCGGCCACACCTTCAGGCAAGAACATGTGCCCGAGGTGCAGGGGCACCAAGATACGCAACTTCGACGATGGACACAAACTGTGCGAGAGATGCAGGAAGATCTTCTTCTAGGTCCTATCTATCGAAGTAGATGCTCTTCCCGGTGGCCGAGATCGGTATCGCGATGACGATGAGGGCCTCCAGCATCCCCATCCTCCGGGCCATCTCCCCGGGCCTCCACATGATCCTGTTGTCCAGGTTCAGGATGCTCGCCGTCTTGGCCGCGGAGCCGAGGGCGATGCCCAGGTCTATGCACTTCTTCACGCGTTCGTCCTCGGCGAAGAGGTCCCCCTTCACCTTCGCCTTCTGGCCCTGGGCCCCCATCGGGCCGGCCAGCGGGTCCCTCACGCCGACCAGCAGCACCGCGGCCGACCTCAGGACACAGTTGCCGTCGCGCTTCCACACGGCCTCGTTCTCGGTCTCGCCGTACTTCACCATCGCTTTCCCGAGCTCCTCGACATGCTCCCCGTAGAGTACCTTTATCTCTATGAGGTCCTCGCCCTTGGCCTTCGGCGCCGTCCTTGCGGATATGGCCATCAGCTCTGCAGCCGCCTTGATGCCGTCCTCGAAGTTCTTCATTGTCAAAACCTCCAGTCCTCTTTGGCATACTATAATTCTAATAATATAATATGGTCCTTACTGTTAATTCCATTGTTGAAACATTAGACATTTATTGAATTAACCCACCCTTGTGACCCTAAATTATATATACTGCCTGAAAAATTGCATAGGTGTGCGTTTACAACAATTGTGAGCAAGAAACGCAATGTGAAAAACAATCGAGGAGGACATCAGATGAGATATAAGACACTGTTCGTAGTCTGCCTGCTCCTGATGAGCGTGTTCGCGGCATTTTGCGTTCCCAACGCTTCGGCCGCCGACAAGAACTATCTAAAGATATCCGCCACCACTTGGCCCCTGAACGACAGAGTTGTGAATAATGGGAATTTTTACACACTCGGCGACAGCCACACAACTGTATCCTTCGGCATATCGTTGATTAACATCGTGTTCGTTCAGCCCCACCCCTTTGACTACATGATCCGGAATGTGACCGCAAAGGTGGTCAATCAGAGGGATGCGAACGGGAACCAGTTCAATATACTGGACTTCTCGAATGGTGAGAACACCGTGAAGTGGGCCAATCCGCCCAATGTTGCACCGTACTGGGAACAACCCCTCACACAGGCGGCAGTATTCACCCATGACCACTTCCAGGCAGATATTGTCTCGACCGGCGCCGCAGGCAAATACAACCTGACGCTCGCCCTCACGTACGAATACAGCATCTACGACCAAGTCACGTTCGTCACATCATGGACCGGGGGCACGGACACGGACTATGTCTATATCCTGATTGACGATGGCCTCAATGTCGATAAGACCGTCCACGTCTTCGATGAGAGCAACAACATCCTGGACGGTTTCCACTACCTGTACTCGGGCACCACCTTCCAGAAGGTCGGCATAAGGGTCACCCCCACAGGAGTAGTCACAGCACCAACCGGAAATATTGGCGATATCACGGCCACGATTACCCTGGACGCACAGACCGCCTCCTACATTTCCTTGTACCAGCCCACGGCCTACACGAGCCAGCTCGGTGGCCCGATCTACTTCAAATACCGTGTCAATGTCAATGACGGGACGCCACCAGGCAGGTACGACGCAACGGCGGAAATCAAGTATGACCGACAGTATGAACAGACGAACATGAAGATCATCACGGCCCAGAAGATATCATTGGAGTTCATAGTCGATTTCACGCCAATGCTGTCGATAATGAGCCCGGCCAGCTTCACCGTGAACCAGGGGACCCTTGCGACCAACATGACTGAGGTGACCCTGAAGAACAGCGGTAACACCGAGCTCACGAAGCTCAAGGTCTGGATCGACATAGGCCACTACTTCGAGGATCTCGGCTATTACTACCAAGAGCCCAACACCATTCCCAAAGTACCCCTTATGTCCCTGCAAGAGAGGGAGAAGCTGGGCAAGGGCGAGACCTGGCAGGTCGCCTTCACGGGCATAAGCGTATTCAAGTACCTGCCCGAAGGCAACCACAGGATACCGCTGGGCTATTCCGGCTACTACTTTGACGATGGCAAGGCCGGTGGCTCCTCGGACTTCAAGCAGACCGACGATTCCACCTACGTGGCCATAAAGCAGGTGCCGCTCTACCTCCTGGTCATCGTGCCCTTTAACCCGCACGACTTCCAGGTGCAGAGCACCTCGAGTATCAACCTGGGACAGAAGATGAAGGACATATCCATCAGCCTCAGCATCAAGAACCTGGAGGATGTGGACGTCCTCTACACGAGCATAATGGTCGGCACCAAGGACCAGACGACAAGCAAGGTCCTGCTCATCAACCCGAAGAACACGGGCTCGGCCTACCTTGAACCCGCCACCCTGACGGTCTTCCCGGCCCAGGGTACGGAGTACTTCACCTTGAACGCGGATGTGGCCATGAACGCCACCGAAGGCTACTACAACCTGCCCGTGACGATCAGCGGCACGGACGCCAACACGAAGAAGCCGGTGTCCACCACATCGTCCATGTCCGTCAGGGTGAACCCTGTGCCCCCGAAACTGATCGTGACCGATGTCCAGTTCGACCCCAAGCTCGTCGTGGGCGGCAAGGACTTCACCTTGACCATAATCGTCAAGAACGTGGGCAACGACGTGGCCCGCCAGGTCTACGTGAACCTCGTTGAGGGCAGCAATGGCGGTGCGAGCATCTCCACGGACTACATGCCAGATGTGGCCAAGGCCGACGCCATCGTGAACCCATTCTCGGTGAAGATCTCCAGGATCCCCGTGGACACCCCCATCAACCCGGGCGAGACCAAGTCCGTCACCTATACCGTCCATGCGGACAAGAACCTGGTGAAGGGCAAGGACTACCAGATGTATGTCTACGTCGACTACACCGATGACCAGGCCAGGAGCTGGAGCTACAGCAGCGAGATCACCTTATCCATCACGGGTTCCATCCCAACGAAACCGGCCGATTACAGCGGCATCACGAACCCGTTGCTCGTCTGGATAGTCGTGATCATAATCGTCTTCATCCTGGCGATCATATTCGCCAAGATGGTGATGAAGCCCCGAAGGCCCTCACGGTATGATGAGGCCTTACCCTCGGAACCAATGCCGAGGGAGCACATGGGACCATCCGGAACGGCGACCGCCGCACCGGTGGCGACGCAGACAGTGCAGACCGCGGCTGGCGCCCAGACCTTCAAGGTGTGCCCAGCCTGCCACAAGAGCGTACCGGCGAACCAGGTCACGTGCCCCCACTGCGGGTGTGCACTGTAAGCCTGGCCGCCGGACCTTTTTTTTATTTTTCTATTTTTTTCTTTAATTTTTTCAAATCCCGATTCCTTGTTGAGGTCACTTCCTATTCGTCGAAACCCTTAATAATGCCCGGCCACATTCCTTTGCCACACCGGAGGACCTGGACCCATGTTCTGTGAGAAGTGCGGCGGCCTCATGTTCCCCAAGGAAGGCGTCAATACCTGCAGCAAGTGCGGCGCCACCAAGAAGATAAAGGCCACGGAAAAGCAGTCCATCATGTCCAAAAAGGAGGAAAGGGACATCGCCTTCTATGATGATGTGGCCACGCTCCCCAAGGACCGGGTCCTCTGCGAGAAGTGCGGGAACAACGAAGCCTACTATGTCATCCGCCAGATGAGGGCCGCAGATGAGCCCGAGACGATGATATACCAATGCACGAAATGCGGCTACAAGTGGCGCAAGTACGGATGAGGCCCTCTAGCAAAATATTTCTCCATTGAATCAGTTGTTCATACCGCGTCAGATGATGACAAGAGGGTCATGTGAGGCCCGTCAAGGGCCATTGAACGGCTTTATGAGTGCTGATGACGCGACACCTCCCTTCCCAGGCCCTAAAATGGCATATCAAAATAATAAAATTCTTATACTTGGGGTCATGATGTCCTAGCATGCGTATAACGACCAAGTACACCTATGTCTACCGGCTGATCGGTATCATAGGGTGCATACTGGTCCTAGGCTCGCTTTTCATCCCTTGGCTCAACATCAGCGTGGGTGGTTTACAAGGTTTCGACGAGGGTTCCACCCCCACGGGGTGGCAGCTGGCCAACCTTGACAAGGGCGGCGCCTGGGACGAGAACATCTTTGGTTACATGTTCATGATCGTGTACGTGTTCCTTATCCTGCCTCCCATCGGCATAATCCTCCTGGCAATCGGCAAGGAGGCCAGGGGCATCGGATACTATCTCATCGTCATGTCGATCTTCTTCCTGGTCCTCATCCTGGTTATGATGCCCGCCATCCAGCAGTCCATCCCGACGCCCCCGGACCCCTACGAAGAGATGGACCCCGCGGTGAAGGCCAACCTGACCCAGGAACAGAAGAATACCCTGGACCAGCAACTGATCCACCGGAACAAGGTACTGAACATGAAGAGGATCCTGTTCGTCCCGGCCTTGGGCGTCATACTTACCATCGCCGGCAGCTTCGTGACTTACGTGGGCGCGCGGCTCGTCACCCGTGACAGCGAGCGTCTGAACGACCTTTACAACTACCACATCCTCCTCGTTGAGGCCCACAAGGGCCAAAGGATAACTAAAGAAGAGGAGGAACTGTTGGCCGCCCAACGCAAGCTCTACAAGGTCACCCGGTCGGAGCACGAGATGCTCCTCCGACGGATATACCCCAACGAGCAGGACTTCCAGAACGCGGTATACCAGCACGACCACCCGGTCGACATGGACAGGATGATCATCGAGAAGAACCTGCAGGACTACGAGGTCTTCGTGGCCCAGGCCATGGGCCACGGGGAGCCCACAAAGGAGGAGCTCCAGATGCTCGAGGTCATCCGGAGGACCCTCAACATCTCCATGGACGACCATTACATGGTGCTGGAGTATCTCAAGGCCGAGGGCAGGATAAAGGAGGCCCCACCGGGACCTCCAAAGCCCATCAAGAGGCTCACGGATGTCCCGCAGGAGTGCCTACCTTCCGACGAGGTCACGCCCAGGTACGTCCAGAGCTGGCAGTACAAGTCCACCATCACCAGGGAGACGCCGCTGGCCGCGGAGACACCCGTGACGGACACTACGCCATCCGAATTGTCAAAGACCTCGCTCGTGCCGCCCGCCCCGAAGATGGACAGGCCGGCGAAGCCGAAGGTCGGCGAGGTGATGGGCGGGGAGGACATCGCGCCAAAGGCCCCGCAGAGGCCAGCGGCCCCACCGGCCCAGGCCCCCAAGCCGACCGCGGCACCGACGTCAAAGCCCGCGCCCGGCCCTGTGGTCGTGCTCAAACCGAGCTACGGGACACCCCCGGCCCCAAAGAAGGAGCAGCCGAAGGCCCCCGAACCCGTTGAGGAACAGGAGGTCCCCGAGGAGAAGCCCCCGGCGCCGACGCCTCCGCCAGCGCAGAAGCCACCGGAGCCGGCCAAGCCCAAGTCCAAGCGGCCCACGAAGGTCAAGTGCAACAAGTGCGGGACGACCATACCCGTCCCGCCGAGCGATGTGCCGGTCCCGATCAAATGCCCGAACTGCGGCGCGTCAGGGAAGGTCTGAGTCACTTCTTCCTCGGTCTGAAATGCTCCCAGCCCTTGTTCTCGAGCCTTGAGGCCCTGCCGTCCTTCTCGAGCAGGACGCCCTTCTTGGTGACGACCCCGATCACGGTCAGTTCGGTCCCGTGGGCTCTTACGGCCTGAATTGCCTTTGACAATGAGCCGGGCCTCGGGTCCAAGGTCATCAGGAGCTCGTAATCCCCACCGAAGTGCAGCACCGCGTCCTCGACGGCCCGGTCGTCCGGGAAGCCGACCCTGCGGACCTCGTCATGGACCGGGACCATGTCCCAAGAGACCGAGAAACCGACCTTCGAGGCCGCAGCAAGATGATGCAGCGATGTGGAGAGCCCGTCGCTAATGTCGATGCAAGCGGTGACGGCCCGGGATCCCCCGAGAGAGATGCCCTCGCGGACCCTGGGCCAAGGCTCCAATAGGGCCTTCAGTGCCTTGGGCCTATCGAGCCTTTTCTTCAGGGCCCAAAGGCCTGCCGCCGCACCGCCCAATCCGCCGGTGACCGCCACGAGGTCGCCCGGCCTGGCCCCGGACCTGGACATGAACGCATCCTTCTTGACAAGGCCGAAGGCGGTGCCCGTCAGGTTAAGCTCGCTGCTCTCCTTGGTGTCCCCGCCGATGACGGCGGTGCCGAAGGTGGTGGCGCAACGGTCCATGCCCTTGACGAGCTCCTTCAGGAACGGAACGCGCGTACCTCGTGGGAGCCCGAGGGCCGTAACGATGCCTATCGGCCTTCCGCCCTTGCACGCGATGTCGCTCAGGTTGATCGCGATGAGGTGCCAGCCGATCTGCCGCGGTGTGGCCTTTGGCACATGCGTCCTCTCGTTTATCATGTCCGTCGTTATGAGAAGATACTCGTCCCCCATGTCCAGGGCCGCGCTGTCGTCCCCGATGCCGACGGCCACATCGCCCCTTGTGAGCAGCCCCCGGATGAGCTCGATGGCCTTCCGCTCGCCGATGTCCCTCAGTCCCTTCGTGGCCATCTATTCCCCACCCCGCCAGGCCTTCATTATGGGCCCGAGCTTCCCGAAGAACCTGGGCTTCTTGATCAGCAGCCCGACGAGCATCTTCAGCGGATAGAACACCGGTTCCTTCTTGCCCTTGAACATCTTCGGCGGTATCTTGACATGGCCCAGGTGCGCGAACATGTCGTCCAGGTCCCTGGGCTCGAGGCCGAAGACCGTGGTCCTGAGGGCATCCATGAACCTGAACCTCCGACCGAAGAGCTTCAGGAAGGCCGTCCTCAGTTCGCCCAGCCTTTCCTTCGAGAAGTCCCCGTCCCGGATGGCCTCGGCGGCCAGCCTGCCCGCTCGGACCCCGGCCCAGACACTGAACCTCATGCCGGCAATGGTCAGCGGGTTGACCATGCCCGCCGCATCGCCGACCAGGAGGAGCCGGTCCATGGAGATCTCCTCGTGTACGCCCGAGATGGGCTCTACGCCAACGTTCGTCTCGATGATGCTCCCTTTGGAAAGGCGAGGGTCGTGCCGGATGAACCCATCCAGCATCGTGATCGCATGCTCGCTGTTCGTGCCCAGGGTGCCATAGCCCACGTTCGCGTAGCCGTCGCCCTTCGGAAGTATGTAGCAGATGTCCTTCGGGGACGGATAGAAATGGCACTCGCCAACGTTCGGGTCTATGTCGATACCGGCGAGCTGGTACTGCGCTATGGAGGCATATTTCGACGGGTCCCTCGGGGTCCTCATGCCGGCCCTGCGGCCCATGGGCGAGCCAGGCCCGTCGCAGGCCAGGACGACCTTGGCCTTGACCGTCATCTCTTCCTTCAGGTGCCTTACCTTGACGCCCTGTATCACGCCGTCCTTCTTGAGGATGTCCGTGACCTTGGCCCTGGTAACGATGGTGCCGCCGGCCTTCCCGACGAGCCGGGCCAGGTCCTTCTCCCAGATCTTCCGTTCGATCGTGAAGAGCGGCGTCTCGACCTCCCCGGGCATCTCGATAAAAGCCTCGGTGCCTCCCGGAGATACCAGACGGACCTTCCTGAACTCGTTCGCCAGCCATCGTTTGCTCGGGCGCATGCCGAGCTCCGTCAACGCGGACCGGCTGAGCAGCTCGCCGCATTGTACGGGGGTCCCTATGGCTGGATGCTCCTCGAAGACAACGACTGTCGCGCCGGCCTCGGCCGTGGCCTTGGCGGAGGAAAGGCCCGCGGGCCCGCCTCCGATGACGACGACATCATAGCCCTTTTCTATTGTGCTCAATCCGCGGTCCCTCCGGGCCTCACGGCCTACCCATTGCCCCGACCGGGCACACAGTTATGCAGTTGCCGCAGTCCACGCATCTTTCCGGGTCGATGGCCACCCGGACCTCGTAGACGATGATCGCATCCTTGGGGCATACGGCCGCGCAACCGCCGCAGAGCATGCATTTTTCCTGGTCGCAGGACACCATGGGGATTACCGCCCCTTACTCAATCTATTCAGATTTAATAACCCTTTCCACTGACGGAACGGGCCTTCATGCCCCTTGCTCCTGGTCGATGGAAAAGGGAAATGCACGAAGGCGCTCAGAGGTCATCCTCGGCCAGCAGGGACCTTACTGGTACCCTCGCTGTCGCTGTGGGCTGGAGCACGGCCGCACGGCGTCGCCGCCTCTTCCTCATGAGTATGACCGCGACCACGGCGATCGCTACGATGACCGCGAGTAGGATGACGATGAGCCCTACGGTCACCGAGGACACGGAGTTGACGATGACCGTGCCGGTCTTGACCACCGTGCCACCATTGGCGTCGGTTATCGTCACCTTGTAATTGTAGGTCCCGGGCTTGCCATAGTTGAATGTGGGGTTCGGGTCCGTCGAGTCCACGCCGTTTATGTCATCGACATTGAAGTCCCACTTGTATGTCAGGGTCGAGCCCTCGGGGTCCTTTATGTCCGACGAGTGGAAGTTGACATTATAGTTGTTGAAGCCCGTTCCTTGGAGGGAGCTTACATCGCCCGCGGGAAGACCGTTGACGGTGAGCGGGAGGTCCTTCTCGACCTCCAGGCCGTCGATGTCCTTGACCTTGAGCTTCAAGGTATCGCTGCCATGGGCCTTGTAGGTGTGCGTCAGCTTGGGGCCAACACCGACGGACGCGTCACCGAAGTCCCAGGAGAAGGTAAGTGAGCCGCCCTCGGGGTCCTTCGATCCCGTGGCATCGAAGGTCACGGGCTGGCCCTCGTTTATGAGGCTCGGGGCCACGAGGTCTATTACCGGTGGGGCGTTCTGGACGTTGATCGGCCCCTTCGGGATGAACCATGGCCCGGCAACATCGTCCCCGTCCATGAGCCGGACCCTCAGGTCGTAGCTGCCAGGCGCGAAGTGCGCATCAGGCGCGATGGTGACCGCGAAGGTGCCGTTTGCCGCGTTCCATCGGATGGCCCCGATGCCGTTGGTGTCCCAGGCGTTCTTGCCGAGCGGGCTCAGCTGGGCCTCGACCAAGAGCTCGGACCTCGTCGTCTCCACATCGCTGCCTTCGATAAAGGCCGTGATCGTCCTGGTCCTGTACACGCTCGTCGTTCCCATCTGGACACCGGTGACCACCGGCGGGTTGTTCAGGACCTGGACCGTGTCGTTCATGAGGTACCAATCGCTGCTGGCCCCCGAGGTATCCGTCAGCTGGGCCCTGAACGAATAGTTACCCAGGGCCTCGGTCAGGTCCGGTGAGAACTTGCCGGTCCACTGGTCGGAGCCTAACTTGACGCCATCTAGGTCGACCCATTTCCCGTCCGGGCCTTCATACTGCACGACCAGGTTGAGGTCATTGTTCAGGTCCTCTGGGTCGAAGCCATTGACCATTATCGAAAGGTCCGCGCCCCGGAGGACCGTGAGCTTGTCCGGTATGATGTCGGTCACAAAGGGGCGGCAGTTCTTGACCTCCAGGGAGCCGTTCTTATAGAGATAGTCGCCGTATGTACCGTCGGCGTCCCTGAGCCTGGCCCTGACATCGTACATGCCAAGCATCGAGTCCACATCTATACCGACGGTCACGTTCCAGTGGTCGCTCACCAGGGTCGTCGTCCCGACCTGTTTGAATGACGCGGTGCCCGGGGGCTTCATCTCAAGGTCCACGGAGAGCTTCTCCAGCGCGTCCTCGACGTCAATGCCGACGACGGTGAATGTCACGTTCTTGGTCCTCTCGACGCCGGTCGGCGGGACCGCTAAGGTCGTGACCACGGGCAGGTTGTCCCTGACCGTCAAGAGGTTAGGCAAGGTCAGCCAACCGCTGTAGATATTACCCGGGTCCTTGAGCCGGCCCTTAACATCGTAAGTGCCCAGCGCGGCGTCCTTCGCCGGTACCCATATGGCCTCCCAGTGGCCGCCCTTGTACTGCGCCGTTGATGTCAACGGCTGCCATTGACCTGTTCCATTGGGGCTGACCTCGAACTTTGCCACAAGGTCCGTGGCCTTGTCATCGATGTCGCTCCCATAGAGCTTCAAAATCTCCGGCTGGGTCCTCAGGACCGTGGCGTAGGACCGGTCGATCTTGCTCGTTGAGGGCGGGTCGTCCACGGACGTCCATGTTGCGAACACAATCTTCTTTGTCATCAGTAGGACGGAATCCTCGAGGGTGACCTCGACATTCGTCGTCCCATAATAGTTCGCCACCGGGACGAGCGTAATGGTGTGGTTGGCGGCGTACTCCCCGTTTATGGAATATATCGCCACGGGATCGTAGTTCGACACGAACCATTTGAGGCTGGCACCCGAATCCTCCGCATCGTGTCCGTATGCGTCGAGGTTCATGACGAGCGGCGTGTCCTCCGGGGTCGAGAAAGGCGGGATGGTCCCGATGGTGGGGGCCTGGTCACCGAGATACAGGTCGCCCGGGACATTGTCCCACATGAGGGCGTTCTGCTGGCCGCTGGTCTGCTGGCTGACCACCTGCTTGGCGGTGGCGAAGGCCGACTCGATGGAGACGGTGTTGCCGGTGATGGCCTGCATGAAGTTGGGCGTCCACATCCCGTCATAGGAGTACTCGTTGTCCGAGCAGGCCATGATGGAGATGGTCCCCGAGAGCTGCAGGGCAGTGAAGGAGCCAGCGAAGCAGGTGTCCATGACGATGACGTTCTGGGTGGCCTTGCGGCCATTGAACGCATTGCCTAGTGTGCTGTCGGACATGGTCGAGCCGTAGACATAGAATGTGTGGGAATTGCCATGGCCGCTGTAATGGAAGTATGTCTGGCTGGTGGCGTTCTCCTGGCCCTTCATCCAGGCGATCTCGTTCAGGATGTTCGTGGAGGTCGCCGAGGCGTTCAGGAGCAGATGTATGTGGCTGTCCGGCCAACCGAGCTGGAGGAGCTTCGACCTTGTCTGGTAGACGTCCCAGTGGCAGTATTGTAGGTCCATGCTGGTCCCGGGATAGTCCGAGACACCCGCTAGGACGGCCCATTTATTGTCGTTCGCGGAACGGCCTTCCGTGCTCATCGGGACCGGACCGCGCTGGTCATTGTTGAGAACTGTGTACAAATCCTCGGCGTTGGGGTTGACCCGCCTGCAGTTCCCACCGACGCAAGAAATGGAGATGCCGTCGCGCGTTGGGCCCATGGTCTTCGGCGAGGCCGTGATTCTCTGGTTGGAAGGACCTGCAACAGGTACGAATGCCAGGGCCACGAGCATGAATGTGATGAGTACACCGAAAAGGACACGTCCGAGCTCCTTTCGCATCGTCTGCGACCCCCAATGGGTGGAGCCTCCTGGCTATGCAAATTATATTGGTGGGGGCTCTTGGGACGTTAAAGAAGTCACCTAGTATTTTATAGTTATTGTACAAATCTGATGAACAGTTCTTGTCATGTAAGATTGATTTACCAAGGTATGTATTAACCTCGCAAGGTCAATGGACATGAGCCGGCACAGGGACAGGACATTGCGGCTCCAAAGGGAGCTGGAACGGAAGGCCTCCGACGGGAGGCCCGAAGGTTTCGAGTGCGACATCACGATCGGCATCTACATGCTCGAGCAGTGCGACCCGAAGAAATGCTCGGCCAAGAAGCTCGTTCGCATGGGGTTCGCGACCGGCTACGGTGTCATGGAGGACGTCCCGAGGAAAATGGTGCTGCTGAGCCCGTACTCGGAGAAGGCCATCTCGAGGGAGGACCTGCCAATGGCCCTAGGGAATGGCCTGCTGGCCCTGGACTGCTCGTGGAAGAAGGCGGACGAGATATTCCCCATCATTAAGCGCCGGCGACCCGTCGCGCGGGCGCTGCCATTCCTGGTCCCTGTGAACCCGGTAAACTTCGGTCATCCTGGGATGTTTTCGACGGTCGAAGCACTCGCAGCGGCACTGATCATTTTAGGCCGTCGGGCGGCCGGCGAGCGCCTGCTGACGATCTATAACTGGGGCCACAACTTCCTGACGGTCAACGAGGAGCCGCTGCGGGAGTACGAGAAGGCAATGACCAGCACTGAGGTCGTCGAGGCCCAAGCTAAATTCGTGGACTGACAGAACCTATTCCTCCTCATCGACCTGATCGCCTTTCGGGCCATCATCTATTTCCTTGCGCTCCTTACGGACCTTCTTCTTGGCCTTCTTCGGGGGCGGCCTGCCCTTCCCCTCCTGCAAGAAGATCGCCTCCTCGAGGGTCAGTTGGCCCTTCGCGACCCTCTCGGCGAGATGCGTGCTTATAGTGACCATCCCACCCGAGGCCTCGCGGGATTTCCTTTGTACGTTCCTCAGCTCGCCCTCGGTGGGCGCGACCTCGAACGGGCCCGTTACGGTATGGCCCGACGAGAGCGCTATGTTTATCGCTGCCTTTATGTCCGGGAACTCGGTCCTCTTGGTCGTGCTATGCTCGTCGACGATCTCGATGTGCAGCCCGAGGCCGTGGACGGCATTGATGATCCTGTTCCTGTTCGTCGGGTCCCCGTGGCCCACGCGGACCACGACCTCCTTGGCGGGGTACAAGGCCAGGATGCTCCTCGTGGTCTCGGCGACGTCCTCGGGCCTGGCCAGCTGCGTCGTATACAAAACGGCCCCGGCGGAGACCACGGCGAACCCCGGCCTGACCCCTGGGTCGATGCCTATTATGAGCTTCCCGTAGGTCTCGACGCCCCGCATCCTGCGCTTTGCCTCGTTTATCATGGCCTGGAAATCGGCGCCCCTCCCGATGGCCAACTTCTCGTGGAACTTGATGCGGGGCGCTTCGTCGAGCGTCGTAAGCACAATGCCCACGTTCGACGGTATCGCATCGTCGAACGAAAGGCTCACGAAGGGGACCTTCGCGCGCTTGAGCTCCTTCACGAGGTCATAGAAAAGCGAGAAGTCCTCCGTGATGATGGCAACTATCTTCAAACCGACACCGTCGCCATCGTCACTTCTGCTTCTTCTCGGCCTTGGCCCATTTCCCGTCCTTGTTGACCGCCTCTCCGCGGTCCTCGAGCTCGAGGAGGGCCTCCTTGACCACATCCTCCTTGACCTTTATCTGGAACTGGTCCTTGAGGGCCTTGACGACGCCCTTGGTGTCCTTGGGGGTCACGATGGTCTTCACGGCCAAAGTCCTCACATCCTCATGGAAGTTCCATGGGAATATGAACCAGGTCCACTTCTCCTTGGGCACGAACACATCGTAGAAGTCCGGCTCGAACTTCGAGTGCTCGATGTGCAGTAGCGTGGCGGACTTCATGACCGCCGGACCCTTCGTCCTCAAATGGTCCGTCGAGAGCATCATGGACTCCCCCGTGTCGGTAATGTCGTCCACGACCAGAATCTTCTTGCCTTTCAGGTCCAGGTCGAGGCCCTGGACCAGCTTTGCCTTCATGTCGGCCTGGGCCGTTATGCCCCAATGCTCCACCTTGACGGCGAACAGGTTCTTTAGGTGGAGATGGTCGCATATGAGCCTGGCGGGCACGAGGCCACCTCTTATGAGGGCAACGACCATGTCGGGCTTGAATCCCGCGGCCCTGATCTTGGTCACAACGTTCTTCGCCCAGATGTCGATCTCGTCCCAGGTGACGACCTTGCACAGGAACTTCTCTTCCTCAGCCATTGGAACACCTTCCCACCGGGCCTAGAGGCCCGCGAACTTGAGCGCGTCCTTGCACTCGCACTCCCGCTTGTCCGGTATCTTCGGTATGGCCTTCTTCAAGAGGGCCTGGATGTTCTTGAGGTTGCTGGACATGTTCTCCTCGACCTCCCTCGCGTCCACGGGCTTGTCGGCCCAGACGTCGTAATCGGTCACCATCGCAACGTTTGCATAGCAGATCTCGGCCTCGCGGGCCAGGGCGATCTCAGGCGCCCCGGTCATGCCGATTATGTCCGCGAACTGCCGGTACATCTTGCTCTCAGCCCTGGTGGAGAACCTGGGCCCTTCTATGCAGAGGTAGGTCCCATTCCCGTGAACCTTCATCTTCAGGGATTTGGCGGCCTCGACGCATATTGCCCTGAGCTCCTTGCAGAAGGGGTCCGCAAGGGACACATGGAAGGTCCGTCCACCATCGAAGAAGGTGTAGTCCCTGGACTTGGTGAAGTCTATGAACTGGTCCGGAACGACGAAGTGCTTCGGGGCCATCTCGTTCTTGAGGGAACCGACGGCGCACGGTGAGATTATCCGTGTGACGCCCAGCTCCTTCATGGCCCAGATGTTGGCCCTGTACGGGACCTTATGCGGCGGGAACGTGTGCCCATGGCCGTGCCTTGGCAGGAAGGCCACGCGCTTGCCCATGAATGTTCCTAGGACCACCGGTGCCGAGGGCGTCCCGTAGGGCGTTGTCATCTTTATCGTTTCGACGTCAGAGAAGAGCTCGGGGTCGTACATACCCGAACCGCCTATGATACCTATCCTGGCCTTTGCTGTGACCAAAGCAATCCCCGCACAGGAATCGCGGAATGGATATAATTCTTTTTGTAAAAATCGGATGGCCACTTGAAGTGGCCCCTATCGTCCCGCGAGGTCGATGTTTAAAGAAGGCGTCTATCCCTCAAGAGGGTCGGACGGCCCTTGGGCTGGCCTGCAGGGGCGGATACCTTGGCCACGTCCTTCTTGTCTGCCTTCTCACGGCCTTTCTTGGATATCTTCGCCTCGATGTACTGCGCCATTCCAATCTCCCCCCTTCTTCCTTTCAGTTCAGGAAAGTGACATGATTCCTATCAAGGTTCTTCAGGCTCGAGATGGTGTAGAGCCTGTGCTCCACCTTCTTGAGCTCGTCCTCGATGCGGTCCAGGTCCTCGACGAACCTCCTTTCTCGGAGCTTGAGCATCCTCATCTCGATGGCGTTGTGGATGGCCTTCGTGAGGTCCTTCGCGTTGAGATGGCCCTTCTTAAAGCACTGGAACGTGAGGCCGTCTATCCTGTCGATGAACACCCGGTCATCGGACCCGTTGAGGATAACTATGAAGTTGACGGACCGGTCGACCAAGGTCCTGACATGTTCCATGAGCTTGACGCATTCCCGCTTCTTGTCAGCTACGATCATCACGATCAGGTCCGAACCCGAGGCCATTGCTGAGGCCTCGGCATTGGACTTGGCGGTCCTCGTACGATAGCCATTGGTGACCAGGTGCTGGAAGGACCTTGGGATGCTGTTCTCGTAATCGACCACGAGTATCTCGGCGTCCTCGACCATCTTGGCATCCCCCTATTGACATATTCATATCTTATCCGGTCTTTTAGCCGGCTACAATTAAACTAACAGGGCATGCCCGATTAATTAACATAGTGCTATTAAAAGGGTAAAATAGTGCTATGAACCTATGCCCTTAAGAAAATAATTACCTATTTCTTTAACATTGAGATATGAATAACTTAGGTGTTCTTCGTCGGGACGAACCTGGCCCCCCTGTCCGTGACCCTGAGGACCTTGGTCCTACCATGCTTGGTCTCCACCGCGAGGTCCAGAATGGTGAGCTGCTGGACCCTTTTTCTTGTAGTGGTCTTCGTGATGTTGAACCGCTTACCTATCTCCTTATATGAGGGTTCGCTGCCAATCCGGTTCTGTTGATATATATATATAAGGAGCTCATGAAGGTCCTCGGGCAGGATGATGGCCCGCTTCGCCTCCACCAGGGAGGCGTCCTTCTCAAGCATCTCTATCTGTTGCTGGCTCATATTATTGGGATCCACCAGTAGGACCAATATGGCCTTCCTATGATAGAATATGTCCACCAGGCTATGGATGAGGTCCCGGAGGCCATCGAAATCCATCTTTGATACGAGGTAGTCGCAGCGGTCCAGCAACAGCACCTTGGACCGGTCGATTCTGCGGTCTATGAACGACATTATAGAATCCTTGGTCGGGACCAGGGCCCAGGCCCCGCGGCCCTTCTCCTCCAGCCAGAAGATCTCGGCCTCGGTCTCCTTGATGACGTCCTTGAGGGCCTCGCGGTTCGTCCTCCTTGATACGATTATTGCCCTGTGGCCGAAGCGCTTCAGTGTGAGGAGTATGTCCATGGCCTTGGTATAGCCCTTCTCGAGCAGGAGATAGATGTTGCCGGCCTTGAGCTTGAACTCCATCATCTCCTCCCTCATCTTCTCCTCTTTGGCCTTCTGTTCGGAGAGGTCAATGACCGTGCACAGGAACTCGGCCTTACGGGTCTCGACCTTGATGCTGCTCGAGGTGACCATGACCGGGACCTCCTCGCCATCCTTGCGGAGGAGCGACGTCTCGAACTTGTAGGAGCCCCGCTTGGCACGCTCCTTGATCTCGTTCCAGGCCCAGAGCAGGTCCTCGGGGACGATCAGCTTGAGGGGCTTGCCGATGACATCCTCTATCTTGTAACCTAGTAGATTGACGAGCTTCGGGTTCACGAAACCGATGTCGAGATTGGGGTCCAGCAGCAGGGCGCCCTCTTCCATGTACTCGACCACGAGCCTATTCAGCTGCTCGATGTACTTGAGGTCCTCGATCTTCTTAATGACCTCGGTGGCCAACCTCTTCTCGGACTCCTTCAGGCGCTCCTCAAGGTGCTTCTTCTCCGTGAGGTCCTTGATGACCAGGACTATCTCCCGCAGCCGGCCCTGCCGGTCGTATAGGGGCGAGCTCGTGATGCCGATGGCGACCTCGCGATCATTCCTGTCGATGTGTGTGTACTCCATGTCCGTAACTCGTCCGCCGGACATGACCTCCTTCAGCCTGCTATGGAAGCGCCGCCTCTGGTTGTCGTCCTTCAGGACGATATAGAACTGCTGGCCGGCCATCTCCTTGGCCGACAGCAGCAGTATGCGCTCCGTTCCCGGGCTCCAGCGGATGACCGTCCCCTCGCGGTCCACCGTCACCAGTCCCTCATCGAGCGAGGACACGATTTTCTCGATGAAGTTCCTCGACTCCTCCAGCTCGACCTCGATGTTCTTGCGTTCCGTGAGGTCCTTCGCCCGGGCCCAGATACCGATGACCAGTCCGGAGCTCATGAGCGGGCCGAGGACCATCTCGAGAGAGAGCTTCTTGGAGGCCTTTGTCGTGCCGCCGAGCGCAAGGACCTTTGGACCCCCTCCCTCGGAGAGCTCCATCGCGATCCGTTTTATGCTCTGGACCTCCGTTTCGTTAAAGAAGAGATCGAGGCCGTCCTTCAGGACCTCCTCGCGCGAATATCCGAGCAGGTTCAGGGCGGTCCTGTTCGCATGGACCAGCCTGCCCCTGAGGTCCAGTACGAAGACCATATCCGACAGGTTGTCCATGAGGACGCTCACGAACTGAGGGACCAGCCTCTGGATGTCTGTCGGTCCTGGGTACACCATCCGGGATTGACCTCCTATGAGCCTTCGTCAAGCAGCACGAAGAACTTGCTCCCGATGTCCGTTATGCTCACGTCCTCTATGCTCCTGATGAGCTCGTAGAACTTCACGCCCTTGTCCGTGAGCATGTACTTCTTCTCGCTCGTGAGGTAGATGAAGTCCTCCTTCAGGAGCTTCTTGAGGTGGAATGCCAGGGCGCTCGAATTGACGACCTTGAGGTCGCTCTTTATGTTCGTGAACGATAGCTCCTTCTCGTGGGCCAGCAGGGATATGATGCCGACCCGGGCCCTGTTCGAAAGGGAATCCCCGACGGCCTTCACGAAATCCTTGGCCATGAGGCCAGCGACCTCCCTTATGGCCTCGTTGTCAATGGTCTCGGGCTTCACCGTCAATATCAGCTGGAAGCCATCCTTCATGACCTCGTTCGAGATGAAGTACAGGAACCGCTTGACGTTATTCCAGCCATGGACATCGATGAGCTGTTCCAAGCCCTGTACGAAAACGATGCCCTTCTCGTGGTTGCCCGAAAAGAGCTTTATCTTGTCCTTTAGCAGCACGAGCTTCCTCGGCGGGATGGCGATGGGTGATTCCTTGTCCGATAGCCATACGACCTCGGGCTTCTCCACCTCGAACCGCTCCAATATCTTGTCGGGGTCCTTGGTGGTTATCAGTAGCAGCGGCCGATCGATGTTGTACTCCTTTAGGAAGTCGAGGTAGTCTATGCCCTTGAATTCCTCGATGAGCTTGATGGTCTTCATATCCTTGTCGAGCTTCATCTCCTTCGAGACCAGCTCGATCTTCTCCAGGAGATCCTGGGTCTTGAAGGGCTTGGTCAGATACTCGTAGGCCCCGACCTTCATGGCCTCGACGGCGTTCTCTATGGTGCCATAGCCCGTCAGGATTATCACGAAGGACGAGGGCGAGACCCTCTTGGCCTCGCGCAGGACGTCCATGCCCGTGACCTTTGGCATCTTCAGGTCCGTGATGACTATGTCGTACGCTCCGTCCTTGAGCTTCTCCAGGGCCTTGGCCCCGGACGAGGCCGTTTCGACGGAGTATTCCCTCTTCTCGAGGAACTTCGACATCTGGTCAAGTAGCTCGACATCGTCATCCACCAATAGTATCTTCATGCCGTCTCACCCCGTGGCAACCGGACCGTGAAGGTGGTCCCCTTGCCGACCTGGCTGCTGACAAGCAGCTCGCCCTTGTGATTGAAGATGATCCTCTGGCTTATGGAGAGCCCTAGGCCAACGCCTTGGCCGTGCGGCTTCGTCGTGAAGAACGGCTGGAATATCTTCTCGAGGTTCTCCCTTGGGATGCCCTCGCCCGAATCGCTGATGGCCATGTCGACCCACTCGTCGTTGGAGGAAAGGCGGATGCTGAGGTCGCCGCCGTCCTTCATGGCCTCCTTGGCGTTGCGGAGTATGTTGATGAGCACGTCTTGGAGCTGGAACGGGTCGGCCTTGACCCTAGGCAGGTCATCCTGGAGCTCGACCCTGAGCCTGTACTTCCTCTCTAGCCTCACCTTCTCGAGGCTCTCGTCGAGGACCTTCCTGAGGTCCACGAGCTCGAAGGTCGGGTTGTCCTTGCGGGAGAAGGCCAGGATCTCCTGGACCGTCTTGGCAGAGAACTCCACTTGCGTGAGTATCTTCCTGAGCTCCTTCTTGACATCCTCGTCCTTGACCTCGTCGAGGAGGTTCTCGGCAATGAGGCTTATGTTGGCGAGGGGCGTATTGAGCTCGTGGGCGATGCCCGCGGCGAACTCTCCGAGGGTGGCGAGCTTTGCAGCCTGCAGGTCCTTGGTCCGGCCCCCCTCCATCTTGAAGATGACGAGGAAGACCTGACCGGGTCCCTTGCCGTTCTCGGGAACAATGCCGACGGGGATGATGACGGCCGGGTATTTCTTTCCCGTCACATCCATGGCGACCTTGCAATCGGAACCGGTCCCTTTTACATGGGAACATCGTCCCAAAGCGGCCCTGATGGCCTCACAGGATTCACCTGGGATATAGTCCTCCAGGGGCGCCCCTGGCCTTGCCCCGCGTCCCCCTTTCATGCGCAGGACCTCCTGGGCGTCCTGGTTCATCTGGACCAGGGCCATGGTCCCGTCGATGGCGAGGGTCGGGTAGCTGCTCGATTCGACAATGAGATTGAGCAGTCCGGACGAAAGGTTGTTGCCGGACCTGGACCCAGCGTTCCCAGTCCCCGAGCCATCGAGCAAGCGGTCTTTCCCCCCAGGGCCAATAGGCGTTCCCATATTGGGACGGCCGCCCACGGCCTCCGAACCGGTGGAATATGAATGTGCTGATTGGATAATAACCTTATTATAGGATGGTCCGGGAGCGCCAGGGCCGACGGCATCGGAAATCGTCGGTACGGATGGGCCCTCGGTCCCGGAGGTCCGCGGCCTTCATGAAAAATTTTAAATTCCACAATCCGGTACCAGCATCCATGCCCGAAGTGCTCCCATTACCAAAATACTTCTTCGTGACGACGGGAACGGCCGTGAGCAAGGTCTCGGACCTGAACGCCTTCGACCAGGCCCTCATGAACGCAGGCATAGGCGAGCAGAACATAGTCCAGGTCTTCGCGCCGTCCTCCACGCTCCCGAAGGGCATCACTAAGATGAAGGCCTGCGAGATAAACAAGGGCGCGCTCATATTCTGCGTCCTAGCCCAGGAGGAGGGCACCGAGGGCGAGACCGTCTCCGCTGGCATCGCCTATGGTTTCAGGAGTGACGGCGAGGGAGGCTTCGTGGCCGAGGGGCACATCCGCGGTGTGGAGAAGTCCCTGAGGGAGATCCTCAAGTGGAAGCTCGATGAGATGGCCAAGCTCAGGGACGTGGAGATTAAGGGCATGACCTATAAGACTGTGGAGCTGACCGTCCCAATGGACCATTACGGGGCGTGCATCGCGGCCCTGGTCTACTTGTTCTAAGGTGCCTTCAAGATTCGTCGAGGTTGTCGAGGGATGGGCCCGCGGGCCCCGGACCCGAGGTGGGTGACATGTCCAAGGGGAAGAAGGAAACTGGCGATGGTAAGAAGGCCAACGGGCCCACGAACGAGAAGGACCGAGGGGCGAGCCTAGGCGGCGGCGGGCCCTCCAGGACGGCAAGGCACGATATCCGGTCCCTAGGCAGGATGATTGAGCCCGTCAACATTTGGAAGGACATGAAGGTAGCCGACCTCGTCAAGACCTTCGGCGGCATGGGCTACAACGCCCGGCGGCTTGCCGAGGCCTGCGACCTCTTCCTGAGGATGATAGACGAGGACGTGACCATCTGCTGGACCCTATCGGGGGCCCTCACGCCCATCGGCTTCAGCGGGCTGCTCATCAAGGCCATGGAGTTCGGCTTCATCGACTGGATCGTCTCCACCGGGGCCAACGTCTATCACGATGCCCACCGGGCCTTCGACTTCCCGATGGTGCAGGGGGACTTCCGGGCCGACGACGACCAGCTGCACGAGGCGGGCATCGCTAGAATATACGACGTCTTCATCCATGATGACGACACATTGCTTTCTACGGACAGGACGGTCCTCGAGGCCTTCAAGGCCCGACAGGACCTGAGGCCCCCGTTCTCGACCCCGGACCTTTACGCCAAGTTCGGACGGGAGATTAAGAAGGTGGCCCCCTTCCCCGAGAAGTCCTTCGTGGTCAAGGCCGAAGAACTAGCCGTCCCCATCTTCGTTCCCTCCCAGGGGGATTCGTCCGTGGGCATGAACCTGGCCATAAAATACATCGAGGGGGACCCGGTGGACCCGAGTCCGAGCCTCGACATACTCGAGTCCGCGGCCATCGTCAAGAACGCGAAGAAGAACGGTGCCGTCGAGCTCGGCGGGGGCGTGCCGAAGAACTTCTTCATGCAGACCCAGCCCATGCTCTGGCAGATCCTGAACGACAACAAGGGCGGCCACGACTATTTCATACAGATCACCGACGCGAGGCCGGACACGGGAGGCCTTTCGGGGGCGACGCCATCCGAAGCCAAGTCCTGGGGCAAGGTCAAGGAGGCCACAAGGAACAACGCCGTGGTCTACGCCGACAGCTCCATCGCGGCCCCGATACTCCTGTCCTACGCGCTCTCGATGCGGGGCCCGAGGAAACCCAAGCATCTCATGAAGAAGAAGGACGCCTGGACGAAGGAGCTCATCGAGGTCTATAAGCGGCGCGTCAAGAACACCGAGAGATAGATTTCACCATAGGTGGTCCCACAGCCATGTCATTCATCGTCATCGTCTGCTCGAAGTGCAAATGGGCGCGAGGCGTGAAGGCCGCCTCCAAGCGCGTCAAGTGCACATACTGCGGGGCCACCATCGACGTCCAGATGGCCAGGCCCTTCGCAAGCGCGGACAACGAGATGGACCTTGCCAGGGCCGTCGGTGAGGTCAACGAGAACCTTCACAAGCATGGCAAGAAGACCGTCGAGGTCCGTCCCGGCCCTGCGAAGGAGCAACCAAGGCCGAAGTTCAGGGGCGAGCGGGAGTTCATCATCGACCTCGCCCAGAAGAAAAAGGAGTTCACGGTCGACGATGTGCTTCAGGCCCTGTCCGAATCGAGAGGCATCGCGGTCCAGGCCGTCGACCGGGAGAAGGTCATGAAGGCCGTCAATGACCTTCTGATGAAGGGATACATGATAGAGACCAAGTACTGCCATTATCGTCTGGCGTGACGTCTTCTCCGTCGTTTGCTGAATTTCCTCTGGACGAGCTTCACTACTATGAATATGCAGATTGCGACCAAAGCGATCCATAGGCATGTGTATTCGCCGACATAGGTGCTCGTCGTGGGATAGATCACCTGCAAGGTCAGCGTCACGGTCTCGTTCACATTGCCTGACGACCTCGCCTTGACATCGAAGGTGATGAGCCTGGCCTTGTTCTTGGACGGCGGGACCGTCAGGTTGATATTGTCATTGTCCGCGGGCTGCAAGGTGATCTTGCTCCTGTCGAACGTTCCATTGGCCCCGGTCGAGAGCGTGAATGTGTCGTTCCCGTTCCCAAGGTTCATTATCTCCAATTTGTAGACCGCCTTCTGGTCGGATCTGATTGTGAGCGAGTTCCTCTCAGCGGTCAGGACCAATGAGTACAATTGCAGGACCTGGACCGTGATGAATAGTTCTTTGTGTAGGCCGACATCGTCAGTGATGTTGATCCTGACGGTCCGGTTGCCAGGTCCCTCGACCCATTTACCTGTGAGCTGGTCCTTGCCAGGCACATTGACCTTGAGACTAATAGTGGTCTTGGCATTTGCATCGGACCCGACGGATGATGGAGCATCGAACGTCCAGGTGGCCTTGGGGCCGTTAGTCCCGATCGAGAAGTTGTCGTGGCCGTTGCCAAGGTTCAGGACCGATAGATTGACAAGGCCCACATCACCGGGCTTTACTTTGATCCAGTTCGGCGCCGAGGCATTGAACGCATAGATGTGATTGACGATTGTCCTCGTCCTGTGGACGGTGGTCCTGTTGGACCAGACGTGGGACCTGGCCCGGACGTCCACGACCAGCGATGCACCCGCCAGGGCATCCTTGGGCGCCGTCACATTCAGCCGCAGGGTCGCGTTCTTCAAGGGGTCCAGGCCGGCCTTCACGGGTAGTACCACAGCGGTCCATCCAGCCGGAACCTGGCCGTCGATCCCCACTGAGATGTCATCGTGGCCGTTGCCCATGTTCGTGAGCGTCAAGTTGAAGGTGGCGGTCCCTCCGGGGTCGACATGCTTCACGGTTTCGCCGTCGAGCTCCGGGAAGTAGACCGGGTCCACAACGACCTCGGCGAAGACGGTGTCGTTCCTGGAACGGCCCTTTTCCTGGATCGTGTCCCCCCGGACCGATATGTTCAGCCTTGTGTCCTTGAGCGCGTTCGATGGGACCGAGATGGTGAGCGAGACCTCCACGGACTGACCCGGGGTGACGGAAACAACGGCCCTGTCGAGGGATGCGTTCCAGCCGGTCGGCACGGCTCCCCTCGTTAGGGCCACGTTCTCGGCGAAGTCCCCGATATCCATGACACATATCCTGAATGTCGTCGACCTTCCAGGCTCCACCGCATGCACCATGGTATCATTGATGGCCCCCTCGGAGGGCGCCGGGTACAAATCGATGCCGAGGGCGATGCGTTCCATGGGGCCTACGGCGACCTGAGGTGACCGGAGGACTCCTGCCAGGTAGGTCCCCCAGTCGTTCCAACGGTGCTGGGCGTCCTTGTCGCTATATCCACGGCCCAGGGCCATAAGCGACACGGGCCTGCTGGATGTAAGTTCTCCACCGGCAAAGCCATAACGATGGCCGTTAGTTAAGGTCATGGTTTTCCCCTCTATCGTCACCTCCGTGCCTTTGAAGAACGTGAACATGATGTTCGAATAGTAAGGCCCCGGGTACTGGTTGTCCTGGTTGCCGGGCCCAGGGTTCTGGAAGCCGGTGCCTCGGATGTACCGGCCGCCCTGGCCCCCGATGAAGGTGATGTCATCCCCTAGATGTTCCGCCCCGGTACCACCCTCGGTGGAACCCATGATGACCGAGATGTTGCCCGTGCTCACAACCTCGTACTGCCCGTCATTATGTGGCTCAAAATCGATCAAAGTCATGCCGTCCATCGAGAATGTGCCGACGATGTCGCCATGGTCAATGTCCCTGATGTTCACCGTGGCCGATTCGTAGGAGGTGACCACGATGGCCATCCCATCGAAGTCCTGGATACTACCAAAGAACTTGCGGCCCACCGGTGCGCCTGTCACCGACGGCAAGGCCGAGAAACCGTTTATGGCCTCCTGCTCGATCATGATGTCCCCCGTGGACCTGAAATGGTACACGGTGCCGGCCTTGAGGTCCAGCACCTGGGTGTGGTTGTCCTTCCGGACATCAAGCTCCCTGATATGGTTCCCTGCCATGTCCCAGATGGAGACCCGGGACTCTTCGACGCCATAGACCTGTGCACCGTACCTGTGATTGTTCCAGGTCGTCATGTTGTAGGGCGCGATGATGAAGTCCCTGCCGACGAGGTTCCTGTCCGAGCTGGGATAGAATGTCTTTGCCGAGCCGCCGCCGTTCATGGCGCTGCTCACGCTGGCAAGGACCGGCTTGTCGGCCTCCACCATGAAGTAGGTCCCGTCGGGCGTCCTGTACCGCAATAACCCGCCCCTGTCGATTTTGGTGTCGTTCATCACGGTCCATTTGTCGGAAGTCTTGTTAATGACCTTCACAGAGGTCCCTTTATAGAGCCCCACCACCTCCACCTCGTCCACATCGGGCCATCCTGTCTGCTCCCCCGGGTCAAAGCCGTAGAAGACCATCCCGCGCTGGATCCAACAATTTGAATCGATCATGCCGAAGGTCATCGGGTCATCCGGTGCCTTGAGTCCGAGACCCTTGCCGTTCGTCGGCAGTCCGCGAAAATAAAGGAAATAGTGCCGGACGGTGCTAGTATTACCGTCGAGGAGCCAATCGAGCGTGAACACGGCGTTCTTTCCGATATCATAGCCCCTGACCTTGTAAAGCCTGAATGGGATAGAATAGGCGCCGAACGAATCACTGGATTGCCTTTTTTGGACCGGTACTCCGTTAGCATCCGGGCTCGTGTATTCGACAACGAACAAAGAGCTTTCATCGAGCTTGAAATCCCCATTGTCAACGATGGCCGTTATGTTAAGGTCGACCTCAGCGGGATGGTTCACGGCCTCGAAGTCGAATGGCTGGACCTCGAGCGGGATCCTGTAGTCGAAAGCCACATTGAACCATGCTGGACCTTGCGTTGTCTGGGCCTTGACGTTGCTGTCCAGCGGCCCTCCGAACGGAACAATACCGAGGAGGATGTTCACGACAAGGACGGCCAGCATGAATGGACCGGCCTTCGTTCCGTGGATCCGTATAGAAACCATGGCATTACATATCCTACAATGACCGTATATTACATTTGGGCCATGACATTTCTATAAGAATCTTCCATCTATGTTTATATATATAACTATGAAAGAACGGTGAATCGACATTACGGCCAAACAGAACGATTATTAGACCAAAGATATTTTCGTTCCTTGAATGTCGGAGCGGAAGGTGAAGGAGGCCGGGCCGAAAATAAGGGCCATCGTCGTAGACCTCGACGGTACGCTCACCGACGGAAAGCGATGGTTGTGCCTAGATGCCATCGCGGCCCTTAGGAAGTGTGAGGCCAAGGGGACCACCGTTATACTCGCGAGCGGGAACATTGTGACCACAGCGGTCCAGGTGTCGAAGCTCCTTGGGTTCACGGGCCCGGTCATCGCCGAGAACGGCGGAGTCGTCCACTACAAGGGCGAGAACGAGCTCTTTGGGGACAAAAAGGACTGCCTCGAGGCCTTGGCGCATATCATGAAGCACCTCCCTGCGAAGGAACTCTTCACAAACCAGTGCAGGCTAACCGAGGTCTGCCTCGAAGAGGACGTCGGCGTGGACAAGGTCAAGGAGCTCCTCAAGGGATTCCCCGTCGATGTGAACAGCACAGGGTTCGGGATCCATATCATGCCGAAAGGGATGGACAAGTTCGTAGGTCTAAAGAGGGCCTGCGCCCTGTTGCGGGTCCCGCTGAATGAGGTCATGGCCATCGGGGATTCCGAGAACGACCTGAGGATGGTCCAAGGATGCGGTGTCGGCGTCGCGGTCGCCAACGCCACGAAGGAACTGAAGGCCGTTGCCAGATACGTCTGTAAAAGGCCCCACGGGGCCGGGGTCGTGGAAGGTTTAAAGCATTTCAAGGTCCTCTAGGTGATATAACGTTCAATATGACGCAAGGAGCCGGGATGTGGATTGTGGCTTAGCGACGAGGAACGGGTCAAGAAGATACTGGAGGGCCTTGCCATGGAGCAAGGCAAGAAGCGCATCCGCTTCCTCCAGCGCCTGACGGGCATCGCCGAGGAGGAGAACGTCGACCTCCTCAAGGGCGCACCCCAGGTCCTCTTCAGTTGCATAGCCGACCCGGACGACGATGTCTGGCGGGAGACCGAGGCCACGCTAAGGGCCATCCTGCGGAAGAAGAAGTCCATTCTCCAGAGGCACCTCGGCGTCCTAGTGCCGCACATCAAGCTCCCGGGCCCCGCGAGGAAGAGGGCCCTTTCCGCCCTCATGAACGTGGCCATCGAGGACCCCAAGCTCATCGACGAGTTCAAGCCCATCCTGATGAAGGAGCTGGAGACGGGCGAGAAGGATGAGCGGGACCTGATGGTCGCCCTTCTCGAGAAGATGGGCATCTATGCCAAGGACTACGTCCGGCAGGTCAGGGCCACGGAGCTTGTACTGGACGAGGCCAAGGGCTCCGGTGCGGATGTCTCCGAGGCCGAGAACGCCCTGGCCGAGGCCAAGGCGCTCGTCGTGACGAGGGGCATCAACGACTTCCTCATGAGGGCCAAGAAGGCCGAGCTCATGGCCCGCTACGCGAAGAAGGTCTCGGTCCGCTGGCGTGACCAGGCGCCGGGGCTGACCCTGGTCGCCATATCCCCGGTGGGCCGCTACATCGCGGTGGGGAAGGGCAGCGAGGTCCTGATGTACTCGAAGGACAAGGAGGTCCAGTGGAAGTTCACGGTGGAGGGCGATGCCTCGGCCATGAAGTTCACGCCCGACGGCAGGAACCTGTTGATAGGTACCACCGGCAGGACACTTTACCTCCTGAACTCCGACGGCGATGTCGTATGGAAGAAGCGTAGGGGCGGCGGCGTCACGGCCCTGGACATCACCATCAACGGCGACGAGATTTTCGTCTGCTCGGACGATTCCAATGTGTCCATCCTCACAATGGATGGCGTCGAGACCAGCCGGCAGTGGACCGAGAAGTCGGCCCGTATGATGAGCGTGTGCAACGACGGGAGCACCCTGGTGCTGACCCTTGGCGACCACAACGTCTTCGCCTACGACAAGTCCCTCCTCCAGAAGTGGAGGTTCATGGGGGGCGTATGGGCGGACGTCTCCATGTCCGGCGACGGCAACTTCATCCTCGCAGGGACCCAGGGCGGGGACGTGTCCTGCCTGACAAGCGCCGGCATCCCGGTCTGGAAGCGGACCATGGGCGACCCCATCAGGAGGGTGCTGGTGCGGTCCGAGGTGGAGTGTTTCATGGTCGGGAGCCGCCGGGAGGTCCAATGTTACGACAGGTCGGGCAAGGCCCTCTGGAGGTACCAGCCCAAGGAGCCGCTGGTGTCCTTCGACGCAAGCCGGGACGGGAGCGTTCTGTCCCTGGCCACGGAAGGCGGCCTGTATGTCGTCGACAACAGGGATGTGGCCAAGCAGTTCCTGACAGACCTGGCCTCGTCCCTGAAGACCATGGGGGCCTTCGGCATAGACATGACCGGCGTCCGCGAAAAGATCGAGAAGGCCAGGGGGGCCTTCACCAACAACGACTACAAGCAGGGCGCGGCCTACGTGTCCGAGATCAAGGATACCATCGAGGAGGCGAAGCTCGGTAGGGGCAGCGAGCTTCTGGTCCTCGCCGAGAAGATGCTGTCCGAGGCCAAGGCCCGCGGCGTCGACACATCCGAAGGTGCGGTCATCCTGCATAGGGCCGAGGACCATATCAATAAGGGGGATTACGACGGGGCCATCCTCGAGGCCAAGCGCGCCCTCGACCTTTCCAAGATGGCCGAGACCGCCCACAAGAAGGTCGAGAAGGCGGAGACGGAGAAGCGCAAGTCCGAGGTCCGCAAGATAATAGATGTGGCCGTGTCCCTCATCGATGAGGCCGAGGACATGGGCATAGACACCACCGAGGCCGAGAACCAGCTCCAGGCGGCCATTACGGCCTCGGACGAGGGCGAGTTCGACCAGGTCCTCTTCATCGTCAAGGACCTTGACGAGATTCTTCAGAGGCAGAAGAAGGTCATCCCGGGCCAGACCGAGGCCACCTACGCGAGGATCGCGGTCCTTCTAGAGGACCCGAGCCCGACCACAGAGGATTTCACCAAGGCCATAGCGGACATGAACCGGGCCGTCAAGTACTACGAGAGCAACAACAGCCTGAACCGGGCCGGGGACTGCTACGTCATACTGGCCAAGCTCGAGAGAAAGGCCAGCAACCCCATCATGATGAAGACCATGTACCAGCGGGCCATCAACACCTTCTTCAGGATCGGCGAGCTCGAGAAGGTCGCGAAGCTCATCATGGACATGATGAAGGAGATCAAAGGCGAGGAGGAGGTCCCGATATACGACATCGAGGACGCTTTCCTCATATACAAGGACGGCCGCCTCGTGGACCACCACACGATCCGATTGAGGCCTGAGATGGACCGCGACATCCTGGGAGGCATGCTGGTGGCCATCCAGAACTTCGTCGAGGACAGCCTCATGTCCTCCACTGCCGGTTCCCTTAACGAGCTCCGCTACGGGAACACGAAGATCATGATCCAGAGGGGCGCATTCCTGACGATGGCCCTCGTGATAACCGGCACGGAATCCAAGGACCTGTGGCAGCGGATGCAGCGGATGATTCTGGAGATCGAGGCGAAGTACACCAAGGTCCTTTCCAGATGGGACGGTGACCAGGACAAGCTCTGGGGCGTCAGGAAGATGTTCGAGACTGGCATCCAGCAGTTGTGAGCCCTAGACCATCTCGAAGAACGCCTTGTATGCCCGGTATGTGTTGTAGAGGTCCACTTTGCTCGTCAGCTCATAGGGCGTGTGGATGCTTATGAGGCCGGGGCCGCAATCCACGACCTCCATGCCGTACCTCGCCAGGAACTTAGCGATGGTCCCGCCGCCGCCCTCGTCCACCTTGCCGAGCTCCGCCGACTGCCACGGGATCTTCTTGCCGTTGAACAGCCTCCGGACCTTCCCTACGAACTCGGGGTTCGCATCGCTGGCCGCGTACTTCCCGCCGCTTCCGGTGTACTTCGAGAACACGATGCCCCTTCCGGCGATGGGCGCGTTGCTCATCTCGTGGACCTCCTTGAAGATAGGGTTCACGGCGCCGGTCACGTCCGCCGACAAGGCATGGCTGTTGAGCATCGAATCCCACAGGCCGTGCTCGTCGTGCGGCTTGCCGATCGCCCTGAAGAGCCTGCCCATGAAGTTCCTGAGGAAGAAGGACTCGGCCCCGGTGGAGCCCGTGCTGCCGATCTCCTCCTTGTCGAAGAACAGTGCCACGGAGGTCCTTTTGGGCTCCTTGGCGTCGAACAAGGCCCTCATAGAAGTGAAGGCGCAGACCCGGTCGTCCTGGCCGTAGGAACCGATGAAGCTCCTGTCCAGCCCCACGTCACCTGCCTTGAACGCCGGGACGATCTCGAACTCCGCCGAGCAGAAGTCCTCCTCGATGATACCGTATTTCTCGTTGAGGTAGTTCAGGACCCAGAGCTTGACGCGGTCGTTGAGCTTCTTGTTACCTATGGCCCTGTTGGCCACGATCATGCGGAGCTCCTCTCCCTTGAAGCCCTCCGACAGCTTCCTGTTGGCCTGGGCCTTGTGGAAGAGGTGCGGCTCTAGGTCTGGGATTATCAGGACCGGGTCCCCCGGCGCCTCGCCAACGGTGATATGGACCTCCTTGCCGTCCCCCTTCACGACGAAGCCGTGCAGGGCCAGCGGGACGTTCGCCCAGTTGTACTTCTTGACGCCGCCGTAATAATGCGTCCTCAGCAGCGCCAGGTCCGTCGCCTTGTCCTGGTAGAGCGGGTTGGGTTTGAGGTCCAGCCTCGGCGCGTCGATATGCGAACCTATGAGGTTGACGCCCTTCTCGAGGGGCTCGGAGCCGATCACCGCGAGGCCCACGACCTTCTTGCGGTAGATCAGGAAGAGCCTGTCGCCCTTCTTTGCCGACTTGACGCCCTCCATGTCGACGAAACCCTTCGCCTTGGCGAGCGATATAATCTCGGTCACGGCCTCGCGTTCGGTCTTGCCGGTGTCCAGGAATACCTTGTACTCGCCGCTCAGGTCCTCGACGAACTTGGCGTCCTTCTTGGGAACGGTCTCCCATGAGTTAGACCGTTCGAAGGCCAACTTCTCGAGCTTATTCTTCCCGCCCTTCTTTTTGACCGACATGGTAACCCCTCGACGCAAGGATGAGGGCCAATATAGTGAGGCTGGATATAAAGGTTTTATAAGGGGTTGACAGGGTCCAGGGTCCTACAGGAAGTCCCTGTCCCCGATGTGGCCGAGGTCCTGGCGGAGCCTCTTGACCGAGGCCTGGACCTGGTCCTTCCGTCCGGACAACCTCAGCACCACCGTCCTGTCATCCTGGGGATAGGAGCCTAGGTAGACCTGAGGGACCTCCCTGCTGAACCTTTTGAGGACCTCGTGCATGGTGGACTCCGCGATGTTGACGGTCATCTCCTCATAGTACGGCGTCTCGCTGGACTGCCGGAGGACCTTGCCCTCTATCTCCTGGGTGTAAAGGTACTTCAGTTCCTTGGGGACACCTGGAAGAATGATGACCTTCTTGGCCTTCCCCTTGCCCTTGGCGGGAAGCTCGATGACGGTCCCTGGCGCGGTCCCGGCCCTGTTGTGCAGCACCTTGGCCCCCCTCGGGACCTTGGCCATCCTTATGTGCGGCTCGTCCATGCCGGCGTTCGGTATGCGCCCCTCGGAGTGGAGCTCCTTGACCCTCTCCGCTATCCAGGCCCTGGCCTTCGGGTGGACGACCAGCGGCCGGCCCAGGGCCTTGCCCACGGCCTCCATGGTCACATCGTCGGGCGTGGACCCGAGGCCACCGCAGACGAAGACCACGTCGAGGTCCCCCTTCAGCATGGCCCTGAGGTGCTGGACGATGGTTCCCACGTCGTCACCAACGGTCACTATGCGTACGACCCGGTGGCCGAGTTGGGTCAGATGGCGTGTGAGGAAGGTCGAGTTCGTGTCCGTGGTGAACCCCTGGAGTATCTCGTTCCCTATCACAATGAAGCCGATTTCCAATGGTCTCATACCTTCCACCCCGAACGCATGTCCTGGGCCTGGGACCAACATTGGACAGGAGATGTAATCAACCTTTTCGTCACTTCCCAACCGCCGCCGTCAAGCACAACTTTTAAATTCCCCGATATGTTAGGGTTTTTCCGCTTTATTGCAAACCTGGGGGGAGAATGTGACACTTCCTTTGAACGTCCTGGAGAAGTCCATCAACAAGAGGGTCTCTCTTCTATTGAAGGACAACCGGCTTCTTGAGGGAAAGCTCATTGGCTTCGACGAGTACATGAACATGGTCCTGGAGGACACCGAGGAGACCGCAGCCGAGAACAAGCGGCGATTGGGCCTTGTGATTCTCAGGGGCAACAATGTGGTCGCCATCTCCCCGCTGTGAACCGGGTCCTGGGAACGGTGTCCGACCTCAAAAGGATGTAATTCTTGTGGCGGTGTGAGCCGTGCAGGCGGTCATACTGGCTGGTGGCCTCGGGACGCGCTTGAGACCGCTCACCGAGACGAGACCAAAGCCGCTCATCCCGATACTCGACCGACCGATGATCGAGTACACGCTATCCTCGCTCCCCAAGGAGGTCGACAGGGCCATTATAGCCGTCAGCTACATGGGCGACGAGCTCAAGGCCTACTTCGAGGACAGGCCAAAGTCACACTGCGAGTTCATCGTCGTTACCGAGGACAAGCCGCTCGGCACCGGCGGTGCCATCAAGAACGTCGAGAGATATATCGACGACACCTTCCTGGCCTTCAACGGCGATGTCATCTGCTCATTGCATGTTGATAAGATGCTCGAGTTCCACCGGAGGAAGCGGGGCATAGGCACCATAGCGCTATGGCGCGTCGAGGACGTGAGCCGCTACGGCGTCGTGGAGCTCGACGAGCATATGCGCATCCACCAGTTCAAGGAGAAGGTCCCGAAGGAGAAGGCACCGTCGGACCTCATCAACGCCGGCGCCTATGTCCTGGAGCCCGATATCCTCGCTTACATGGACGCTGGCAAGGCCATTTCCATCGAGCGGGACGTCTTCCCATGCGTCATCAAGCGCGGCCTCTATGGGTTCCAGTTCGACGGCCACTGGGTCGATGCCGGGACCCCTGCCTCCTTCCTCGAGGCCCAGGGGCTCGTGCTGAAGGACCGCGGCAGCCCGGTCAGGACCAATATCGACAAAAAGAAGGTCAAGGTCACGCAACCCGTCCATATTTGTGACGACTGCACCATCGGTGAGGGCTCCCAGGTTGGGCCCAACGTCTTCCTCGGGAAGGGTGTCCATATCGGGAGGGACTGTGTCGTCCAGGAGAGCGCCATATTCGAGGGTTCCGAGATTGGGGCCGGCGCCAGGGTCCACGGGTCGATCCTCGGCCTAAAGGTCAAGGTCGAGCCCTCGGCCCGCATCGAGAAGAAGGTGCTGGGCGACAATGCCCACTTCAAGGCCTAGGCCCTCACTTGCCGTAGCGCCTCTGCCTCTTCTGGAACTCCCTTATGGCCCTCAGGAAGTCCACCTTCCGGAGGCCAGGCCAGTAGACATCGGCGAAGTAGAGCTCTGAATAGGCTAATTGCCACAGAAGGAAGTTGGATATGCGCTCCTCGCCGGAGGTCCTCAGGATAAGGTCCGGGTCCGGAACATCCTTGGTGTAGAGATACCCCGAGACGACCTTCTGGTTAATCTTGTCGGGGGAGAGCTTCCCGGACTTGACGTCCCTGGCCATCTTCCTTATGGCCTCGACGATCTCCTCCCGGCCTCCGTACGCGATGGCGATGTTGAAGGAATACTTGTCATAGTCCTTGGTCCTCTTCTCCGCGTAATGGATAGCCTCCTGCACGTTCTTCGGTAGCTTCTCCACCTGGCCAATGGCCCGGATCCTGATCCCGTTCTTGTGAACCCGCTCGTCATCGCCGATCTCGCGGAAATTGATGGCGAAGAGGTCCATCAATGCCTTGAGCTCCTTGCTGCTCCTCTTCAGGTTCTCGGTCGAGAAGGCGTAGACGGTCAGTACCTTGATGTCCAGGTCCAGGCACCACTGGATGACCTGCTCCAGCTTGTCGCGGCCCATAAGATGGCCCTGGGCCGGGTCCAATCCCAGGGATTCGGCGAACCTCCGGTTCCCGTCCATGATGACGGCCACATGTCTTGGCACAGGGCTCTGTTTGATCTCGTTCTGGAGCCTGGTCTCGTAGGCCCTGTAGACGCCCTCCGTGATGGCGGAGGAGATGGTGACGACCTCGCTGTTCTTTCTCTTGGGCATGGTACATCCACTGTTGACGATGGGCTGATTGAGGTCAGATACGTTGAAAGTCCCTATAAATAGATTTCTGGTTTTTTTCTTAACCTCCCTCTTAATAATGCACAAATAACTATATAGAAGAGTGGTACCATTATACCGCCGCAAGGTTTAAGATATCACGTCAAGTTTCGTCATCAACATGAGGGGAATGGGAGGTAATTGGGATGCAGGCAGGACAGATGGCTTATGATAGAGCGATAACCGTGTTCTCCCCCGATGGGAGGCTGTTCCAGGTCGAGTACGCCCGAGAGGCGGTCAAGCGGGGGACCACGACGGTCGGCCTCAAGTTCAAGGACGGGGTCGTCCTCATAATTGACAAGAGGATATCGAGCAGGCTCATCGAGCCTAGCTCCATCGACAAGATATTCAAGATCGACGAGCACATCGGTTGCGCCACCTCCGGTCTCGTGGCGGACGCTAGGGTACTTGTCGACCGTGCGCGCATCGAGGCCCAGATAAACAAGATCACCTACGCGGAGAAGATACCGGTCGAGGTCCTTGTCAAGAAGATTTGCGACTTCAAGCAGAACTATACCCAGTACGGCGGCGTCCGGCCCTTCGGTACGGCCCTGCTGGTGGCCGGTGTCGACGAGTCCGGCACGCACCTGTTCGAGACCGACCCGAGCGGCGCCCTCATGGCCTACAAGGCAGGGAGCATAGGCTCGGGCAGGAACACGGTCCTGAACGTCTTCGAGGAGAAGTACGAGGACAACATGTCGCTCGAGAAGACCATCGCATTGGGCGTCGAGGCCCTGGCCAAGGCCACCGAGGGCGAGATCAAGGTCGAGGCCGTCGAGATCGGCCTCGTCACCACCACCGATTCCTTCGCGAAGCTGCCCTCGAAGGATGTCGAGAAGTACGTGAAGGACGTCATCAATAAGACGGAAGTTAAGAAGTAGGCCGGCAAGACTTTCCTAGGTCCGGTCCGAGGTCCTGAGCATGGTACGGATCGATGAAGCGGTCATAGCCCGCCTGGAGAAGGACGGGACGAAGTTCGAGGTCCTGGTCGACCCTGATGGAGCCCAGAAGATGAGGGACGGCCAAGAGGTCGACCTCCCGTCGATACTCGCGGCCGAGGAGATATTCAAGGATTCCAAGAAGGGCGATAGGGCCGCTGATGAGAACATCAAGAAGGCCTTCGGCACATCGGACATCCTCGAGGTGGCCAAGCAGATAGTCCTCCATGGCGAGATCCAGCTCACCACCGACCAACGGAAGAGGATGCAGGAGGCCAAGCGGATGCAGATCGTGGCGTACATCGCACGCAACGCTATCAACCCGCAGACCAAGGCCCCGCATCCGCCGGCGAGGATCGAGCTTGCAATGAAGGAGGCCAAATGCTCCATAGACCCTTTCAAGCCCGTGGAGGTCCAGGTAAAGGACATCCTTGACAAGCTCAGGCCCCTCATTCCCATCAGGTTCGAGAAGGTCAAGGTCGCCATCCGCATGTCCGGCGAGGACTACGGCAAGACCTACAGCGACCTCAAGGGCATAGGCACCATCATCAACGAGGAATGGCAGGCCAACGGGAATTGGATCGGCATAATCGAGATTCCGGGGGGCCTGCAGGGCGAGCTCGTGGAGAAGCTCAACAAGAAGACCAAGGGGAAGGTCGAGACTAAGGTCCTGGACCGGTAGACGCCATTGGATGGGCGGGTCCGGCCCTTCAGGTTTTTCCTTCCCATGGTTCGAGGGAGCTTCATGGCGAACGACCGAAATAGGGGCAGAAGGAGACAGGACTGGTTCGGCGGGGACGGCAGGTCGGGCAACTTCGCCGGTCCTCGGGACCGTGACGACGGGCAGGGCCGGAGGGACGGTCCCGGCCAGTACGACCGCAGGGACCGGCAGGACCGAAGGTACGATTGCCGGGACGACGGACGGGACCGGCCGCAGGGCAGGGACAGGCCCGCTGTGGAACAGACCAGGGAGGTCGTCCTTCCGGGGGACCTGCTGGCCCACGGTAAGAACATCGGGGGCCCCGGGACCTACACCGAGAACGGCGTGGTCTACGCGGCCCAGCTCGGCGTGAGGACCTTCCAGGAAGGGAAGGTCTCGGTCCTTCCGCTCGGAGGGAAGTACATGCCCATCGCCGGTGACGAGGTCATAGGCAAGGTCCTGGACGTGAACCCCAACTTCTGGCTCGTGGACATCAATGCCCCATATCCCGCGCCGCTGCACATCGACGAGAGCGCCTGGCAGGTCCAGATCGGCGAGACGGCCAAGTACCTGAACCGGGGTGACATCGTGGCCGTCAGCATACAGAGCGTCGATGTGGTCAAGAGGTCCAAGCTGACCATGAAGGACGGCCACGGCATGAGGAAGCTCGCCGGCGGCATGGTCATGGAGGTCTCGCCGTCGAAGGTCCCTAGGATCATAGGCAAGGGCGGTTCGATGATCTCCATGATAAAGGACAGGACCGGCTGCATGATACTCGTGGGCCAGAACGGCCGCATGTGGATCGATGGGGAACCGGACATGATACTGGTGGCCGCCGAGGCCATAGGGATGATAGACAGGAACGCCCAGCAGAGCGGCCTTACGGACGCCGTGCAGAGGTTCCTGGAAGAGAGGACCGGCAGTAGACGGTAAGGTATCACATTTCACTATCCGACATGAAGGAGGGACTGCGATGGAAGAGGTCAAGCTGATTCGGGAGGACGGGCTGCGCGCCGACGGTAGGAAGTTCGACGAGCTCAGGCCCCTGAAGATTGAGGCGAACGTCCTGCACAGGGCGGACGGCTCCGCCTATGTTGAATGGGGCCAGAACAAGGTGCTCGCGGCCGTCTATGGGCCCAGGGAGACGCACCCGAGGTACGCCCAGAAGATGGACCGGGGCATAGTCCAATGCCGCTATAACATGGCACCCTTCTCGGTGACCGAGAGGAGGAGGCCGGGCCCGGACCGGAGGTCCGTGGAGATCTCCAAGGTCACGGCCGAGGCCTTCGAGAGGGCGGTCCTGACGGAGAAGTTCCCGCGGGCCTCGGTGGACATCTACATCGAGGTCCTCGAGGCCAATGCTGGGACCCGGTGCGCGGGCATCACGGCCGCAGCCGTGGCCCTGGCGGACGCGGGCGTGCCCATGAGGGACCTGGTCGCCTCATGCGCCGCTGGGAAAGTCGGCGATCAGATCGTCGTCGACCTAGGCAAGGAGGAGGACAACCAGGGCCAGGCGGACCTACCAGTGGCCATCATACCCCGGACCGGCGAGATAATACTTCTCCAGATGGACGGCCATCTGACCGTCGATGAGCTCGAGAAGGCCCTGGACTTGGCCATGGACGCGTGCAAGCGCATCAATGCCATCCAGCGCGAGGCCTTGACGAAGCGGTATGCCGTGCGGTCCGGCGAGGTCAAGGATGGCCCCGAAGGGGGTGCGAATGATGGTTGAGCCCCCGGGGGTCTCCTCCGTGCCAGAGGTCAGGAAGGGCTACCTCGAGACGCTCATCGCAAAAGGCAAGAGGGCCGACGGCCGCGGCTTCGAGGACATCCGGGGCATCGAGCTCAAGGCGGACATCATCAACGTAGCCGAGGGCTCGGCCCAGGTCAAGCTCGGGAACACCACGGTGCTCGTGGGCATCAAGATGGAGCTCGGGACGCCCTACCCCGATTGTCCTGATAAGGGGACCATCACGACGGGCTCCGAACTGCTCCCCATGGCATCACCGGGATTCGACGCCGGGGCGCCCAGCCCTGTCTCCATCGAGTTGGCCCGCGTCGTGGACAGGGGCATCCGCGAGAGCGAGTGCATAGACCTCAAGGGCCTTTGCGTCGAGGCGGGCAAGAAGGTCTGGACGGTTTACATCGACATCCACGTCCTGGACTTCGACGGGAACCTCATCGATGCCGCGGGCCTCGCGGCCATCGCGGCGTTGAGGAACACCACGGTCAGGGCATCGAAGGCCGGCCTCGGGGAGGATTTCCAGCTTCCTGTAAAAGGCATCCCGGTCCCGGTCACATTCATCAAGGTCGGCGGGTCGCTGCTCGTGGACCCGAACCTTGACGAGGAACGCGTTGCAGAGGCCAGGCTGACGGTCACCACGGACGACGATGGCGCGATCAGGGCCATGCAGAAGGGCCTACCAGGGTCCTTCACAAGGGAGGAGGTCCGGAAGGCCGTGGAGCTGTCGAAGAGGCTCGGTGATGGCCTCAGGGCCCGTGTCAAGGAGCTATAGGATTTCAGACGAGGGACAGGATAAAGTATAAGAATGGGATGGTCTATAGAGAGGCCCTACCTCCTGTGAAGATGAGAAGGACGATACCAAAAGGTGTGTGCCATGGGAAGATCCACTAAGAAGGTCGGCAGCGTCGCCCGCTTCGGGCCTAGGTACGGTGTCAAGGTACGCCGACAGGTACAGGCGATCGAAAAGAAGCAAAAGGTCAAGCACCCCTGCCCGAACTGCAACCACAAGGCGGTCAAGCGCGTCGGTTCCGGCATCTGGCAGTGCGCCCATTGCGGCGTGAAGTTCGCCGGCGGGGCATACTTCCCCACCTTGCCCAAGAAGGTCCTCGAGGTCAAGGCCGTGGAAGCAGAGGTCGAGGAGACCGGAGAGGAGGGTGAGAAGTAATGTACAAGTGCTGGAAATGCAAGGACCGCGTCATAATGGACATGAACACCGTCGGTATCCAATGCGAGAAGTGCGGTTCCAAGATCTTCTACAAAGAGAGGCCAAACGTCAAGAAGGTCATCAAGGCCCACTGAGGACCCATGATGCGACGGGCCACCATCGAGCTAGAGAGCGATGCGGGCCGCCTCCTGCGGGAGGCCCTGTCCCCGGAGACCCAGAGGACGATACCTCGCACCAAGGTCAAGATCGGGGGAAGGGGCAAGCTAGTGACCATAGACATCGAGGCCGCGGACGTCAACGCGCTGAGGGCGGCCATCAACTCCTACCTGCGGTGGGTCACCGTCGGCCTCGGGACCGCGGGCATCGCGTCCGATGAAAACTCAAAGTAAAAATACTTGTTATTGGGATAAGGGAAAGGGGAGATAGAGGATGAGCGTAGAATTGCCGGCCAAAGTGCAGAACCAGATACTGCAGTATCAGCAGATACAGCAGCAGCTCCAGCTCATTGCATCGCAGAGGGTCCAGATCTCTGGACACCTCGAGGAGCTCAAGGCGACCCTCGAGGAGCTTGGGAAGCTCAAGAAGGGGACCGCGGTCTTCAAGGTCTCCGGAAGCATCCTCGTGAAGGTCACGGACCTGGAGATCCTGAAGAAGGAGATGGAGGAACAGAAGGAGACGGCCACGGTCAAGGTGACCAGCCTGGAGCGCCAGGAGAAGCAGCTCAAGGAGAGGTTCATAAACCTCCAGCAGGAGATCACGAAGGCGATGCAGGGCGGAAAGGCCGCCGAATGAGGCCGTTCTTCAATTTATTCTATACCCCGAGGTGGAACCCATGGCTGACAAGCCGTCCCGTCTGGTCCTGAAGCTCTTGAAGCTCGTAGAGGAGAAGCAGGAAAACGCCGTCAAGTACGAGGAGGCCATAGCGAAGGCCAGGGCCAAGCTGGAGAACAAGGAGAGCGGCTGGTCCAAGGCCCGCTTCAACAAGCTGAAGATGGAATATTCCGAGAAGATTCGCGGCATACGCGCCACCATAAACAGGCTCGAGAAGCAACGGCTGAACATCGAGCGGCGGGAACGCGACGAGCAGGAGGAGGAGGAGGAGAAGATCGAGAAGGAGATGCTCGTCGAGGAAGAGGAGGAGCGGCTCATGGCCAGGGCCCGCAAGGCCAAGCTTGCCAAGAAGAAGTTGAAGAAGGGCAAGAAGGTCGTGAAGGCCCAGACCATGCACGAGGAGAAGGTCCAGAGGGATCTCAGCGAGGACGAGAAGCGCATGTTCGACTTCGCGTCGGGCTTCGTCAAGGCCTACCGCTCGGGCATGAAGGGCAAGTTCGAGGACAAGGCCGAGCGGAGGCGGTTCGAGCTCTACGGCAAGTACCCCTACAAGGTCACCGTCGTGTTCAAGGAGCCCGAGGTCGTCGAGCAGGTCGTGAAGCCCGAGGGGGAGCAGCCGGCCGAGGCCCCGAAGCCCGCGGTGGTCGTCGAGACGCCCAAGGGACCCGAGGAGGTCATGTTAGTCTTCAGCGCCCCGAACTCCAAGGACCTGGAGCTCGAGGCCATGGAAGAGGGGAAGTTCGACATCGGGAAGTACAAGGACATCTTCAGGACCGTCGTCCTGATGGTGGAGGACTGGACCACCGAGGAGGCCCAGGTCCTGGCCGAGGCTTATATCAAAAGGGACACGAGCTGAGGATTCCTTTCTCTGTTGGTTCCTAGACGATTCTTAGGTGCTCACAGTCACCGGAATAGATGGTCTGCCGCTCGCCAGAGGCAAGTTCCAGTATCAATGCCCCGGTCGCGTCGAGGTCCCGGGCCGTGCCTTCAATATCGCCGTTCTGGGTGTGGATCCGGACCCTCCTTCCGAGGGTCGCGCTCCTTTTCTTCCAGCGGGAGATGATCTCATCGGGGCCGAGGCCATAGATGCCCTCGAACGCCAGTAGAATATCCGCGAAAAGTTTTTTCCTATTCACAGGGGAGCCCTTGACCTCGAGCAAGGTCGTGGCCTTGGCCCTGACCTCCTTTGGAAGGTCCTCGACCCTGCAGTTGGCGTTGATGCCTATGCCCATGACGATGTAATCTATCCTTTCCATCTCGCCCGACATCTCGGTGAGGATGCCGCAGACCTTTTTGTCACCGATGAGGACGTCGTTGGGCCACTTGAGCTTCGCATCGAAACCGGCCTTGACCAAGGCCTCGGCGACAGCGGTACCGCCTGAGAGCGTCAGCGTCGGGGCCTCGTTCGGTCTCATGTCCGGCGTGAGTATCAGCGAGAACCAAATGCCTCCGCGCGGGGACGACCATCCACGTCCGAGGCGGCCTTTTCCCGTCTCCTGGGCCTCAGAAACCACGACACTGCCGTCGGGCCAGCCCTCCTCCGCGAGCTCCCGGGCACGCTCGTTCGTGGACCCGATGGTCATATGGTGCTCGATTTTTTTACCGAAGGTCTTGGTCCTTAGGATTGGCCTGAGCTCGAACGGATGCAGAAGGTCTGGGACGCTCACCAAATGGTAGCCCTTATGGTCGCCATCGACGACATAGCCAAGGTCCCGGAGGCCGTTCATGGCCTTCCAGACCGCCGTCCTGCTGATCTTTAACGTTTTAGCTATGGCCTCGCCGGAGGCCCTGTCCTTTTCGCGCAGCATCCCAAGCACAGACTCGGCGGTGTTCATCGATTATGGATTGCTATCCGGGATAATACAATTTTGCTCTCTCGACCTCGGAGATCTAAGGAGAAATTTTATCAGGATATACATGTTGCGTCCCCGGGGGGAAGAAAAGAGGATGCCATTGGCCCAGACCATATTGGCCCATTCCGCAGGCCTCAAGGCGGTCAAGGAAGGGGACACCATCCAAGCCGAGGTAGACCTGATATTCTTCCACGAGGCCCTGGGCAGGGCACTTGAAGCCCTGGACGAGCTGGCGACCGTCGGTGGAAGGATCAAGGACCTCGAGAAGGTCGTAGTGCTCTTCGACCACTGGGTCCCGGCACCGAAAGAGGAATCCGCCAAGAACCATAAAAGGATCCGCGAATTCGTCAAACGGGTCGGCATCAAGCATTTCTACGATGTCGGCAGGGGCGGTATAGGTCATCAGCTAATCGCCGAGGAGGGCTTCGTCCTCCCCGGGTCGGTCGTCGTGGGTTCGGATTCGCACACCACCACGCTGGGCGCGCTCGGGGCCTTCGCCATGGGCCTGGGGCCAACGGACCTTGTCGGAGCATTGGTCGAAGGCAGGGTCTGGCTGCAGGTCCCACCATCCATAGGCATCGAGGTCGAAGGCAGGTTGAAGCGGATGGTGTCCGCCAAGGACCTGGCCCTGAAGTTCCTCGAGATGCTAAACATCGACGGCGCCGACGGGAAGGCCCTCGAGGTCTTTGGCAGCGGCATCAGGGCCATCGGTATGGCCGGCCGGTTCACGATATCGAACATGGCCGCTGAGACCGGGGCGGTGACCTGCATCATACCGGCGGACGAGGTCACAGGGAGGTACCTGAAAGGCAGGGCCAGGGGAAGGTACTTCATATCCAACAGCGACCCTTCGCCGGGCTTCGAATGGAGCGCTCACCTGAATATCGACGAGCTCGAGCCGTTGCTCGCGGTCCCGCCGGATCCTGGTCACATCAAACCGGTCCGCGAGCTCGACGGGACGCCAGTGGACCAGGTCTACATCGGTTCCTGCACGAACGGGCGCCTGGAGGACATCGAGGTGGTGGCCAAGATGCTCAAGGGCCGCAAGGTCTCGTCGGGGACCAGGCTCATTGTGAGCCCCGCCTCACAGCGGACCTATCTCGATGCCATGAGGACCGGCGCCCTGGAGGCGCTCATCAGGGCCGGTGCGGTCATCATCGCACCCAGTTGCAACGCATGCCTTGGTGGCCACCAGGGGCTCCTGGCCGGCGGCGAGGTGTGCCTCAGCACGACGAACAGGAACTTCCCTGGCCGCATGGGCGCCAAGGACGCGACCATCTATCTGGCCTCTCCCGAGACTGCGGCGGCGACGGCGCTTAAGGGAAAGATAACGGACCCGAGGGACATCAAATGAAGGCCAAGATCGTTGCGTTGGGAGGCGATGGCATCGGCCCAGAGGTCATGGAGGAGGGGCTCAGGGTCCTATCGGCCGTCGAGGAAGTTACCGGCCTCGACATCGAGGTCCGCAAGTTCAGATGTGGCTGGCAGTACTTCCAGCAACACACGAGCCTCTGGGAGGAGGGGACCTTCGAGGCATGTAAGGAATGGGCCGACGCGGTCCTCTTCGGTGCCGTCGGCTGGCCCGGGGCCAGGCCCAAGCGATGGGGGACTTATGACGGGAGCGTCATTCTGGACCTCAGGTACGGCCTTGAGCTCTACGCGAACCTCAGGCCCGTGAGGCTGTTGACGGGCGTCCCGGTCCTCCTGAACAAGAGGCAGGTAAAGGTCTGGGAGCCCGACCATGTGGACCTCGTATTCGTCAGGGAGAACCTTGAGGACCTGTACTTCGGGGCCATGAGCACCCCTTACCCGACGGATAGTACGGATATCCAGGTCGACGAGAGGACCACCACGCGAAAGGGTTCCACGAGGATAGTCCGGTTCGCCTTCGAGGAGGCCATCCGAAGGGCCGGCAAGGTAGGCCGCAGGAAGGGTCACAGGTCCTCGGTGACATGCGTCGACAAGAGCAACGCGTTCCCGGGATGTGCGCTCTTCCGGGCCGTTTTCGAGAAGGTGGCCGAGGATTTCAAGAAGATACCCACGCTGAAATATTACGTCGACGCGTTCCAGCTGGCCATGCTCCAGGACCCGGCAAGGTTCGATGTGGTCGTCACCCCTAACTTCATCGGGGACATAGTGACGGACCTCGCGGCAATATTACAGGGCGGCCTCGGCATGGCGCCCAGCGCGAACATCGGTGATAAGAAGGCCCTGTTCGAACCTGTCCACGGCAGCGCTCCCGACATCGCCGGCAAGGGCATCGCGAACCCGACGGGGATGATACTTTCCGTAGGAATGATGCTGGACTGGCTAGGCCAGAGGTCCGGGGACAGGAAGTTCCAGAAGGCCTCGGAGCTGGTCGAGACCGCCGTAGCTGGACATTATTCATCGTCGGGTCCCAGGACCCCCGACCTCGGCGGGAAGGGCAAAACGAAGGCCGTGACGGATTCTATCATCAAGCGGATCAATAATTATACACAACGACTTAAATAACTGCGCATAACCTCCGAAGTGTTGTGTTGGGCGTCTTCCACATCTTGAACCGACCGTCGACAGCATCGAAGAGATTCTCCAACTTTGGGAAATATCGATTGTGAACACATAGACGACGAGTGAGTTTCCATACCCTTTCAATGGGGTTCAGTTCAGGACTATAAGGAGGTAAGAACTCCAAGACTATTTCTCCTTTATGTTCGTCGAGCCAAGGTTGAAGCAACTTCGCATGGTGATACCGACTGTTGTCGAGAATCATATGAATTACTCTCTTACGATAGGTTCTTTCGAGGAGGTATTTTAGGAATTCAAAAAAGGTCATAGCATTGAAAATCGCGAAGGAGCGGGTCAGTAACCGTCCCGTATCGATACGGACCGCTCCGAACACGCTGATGGATTTGCGTGTAGGCGCGTGAAGGAGGATGGGATCCTTTTCTTCGGGCGGGACCCACATCGTACATCTGGAACCGTGCTGCTGGAAATGGGCTTCGTCCTCGCTCCAGAGCTCGATATCATCTTTTCCGGCGAGCCGTCGGAGTTTTTTTAAAGACTTCCTGAGCCTCGGTGTCGGCCTGGGCAATCAACGGGCGCGGCTTCCGTCGCCTGAAACCGAGGGTCGTGAACAACCGTTGACATTGTCGAACGCAGAGATCTATATCATATTTCTTTGATAGATGATAGGATAGGAGTTTCCCATCCCACAGGGTTTGCGAGTACTTGAAATCCATTGGACTTCGACGCAAGTCCAGATTGAGATGCTCCATCATTTCATCGTCTATCTTTCTGGGTCTACCTGATCGTTCTCCTTCCTGTAGGCCTGAGAAGCCAGACTTTTCGAAGTGTTTTATCCAATATTGGACTGTACGTGGACTTTGTCCGAACAGGTCCCCAATCTCATAGCTGGTCATGCCTTCGCAGGCCAGAAGGATCCCATGCAGTCGGTGGTCGTATCTTGATTCCTCGGAACGGTTTATTTCGTCTTGAACAGCGAGCTTCATTATTTCGGCATCTTCAATTATTAATTTGCGCATGTTGGACCACATCCATATCGTATATGGAAGAGGTACTATTTATACGCAATTACTTATGTCGCTATGTATAGTTCAGAGGGCCGTCTCAGACCTCGACCTCTTCACCGACCTTCAGGACAAGGACCTTTGCCTTGGTCTTGGATTCGACGAGCTGCTTGAACTCGCCCGGGTCCTGTTGGATCTTGGGCCAGGTATTGTAGTGCATGGGGATGACGAACTTGGGGTTCAGCCATGAGACCGCGAGGGCGGCCTCCTTCGGTCCCATTGTGTAAAGGTCCCCTATGGGCAGCATGGCCACATCGGGCTTGTCCAGCTCCCCGATCAACTTCATGTCCGAGAACAGGGCCGTGTCCCCTGCGTGGTAGACCTTCTTCCCAGAGTCGATGATGAAGGCCGCGGCCTGGCCCCCGGAGTGCTTGAACTCGGCCCCGGCGATGCCCGAGGAATGGACCGCATCGACGAGCTTGATGGTCGTGCCCTTTATTCGCGTGGTCCCACCCTTGTTCATGCCGAAGGATTCCGTCCACTGGCCGACATAGCTGGCCACCTCGAAGATGGCGACTATGGGGGCCTTGGTCCGCTTGCCTATCTCGACTGCATCGCCGATGTGGTCGCTATGGCCATGGGTGACGCAGATGATATCGCACTCGACCTCGCTGGGCTTCAGCGGCGCCACCGGGTTGCCTGATAGGTACGGGTCGATAAGGATCCTGTCCTTGCCCGTGATAAGGAAGCACGAGTGCCCCAGCCAGCGTATCTTCATCCAGGATGGTCTCCTTGGTCCCATGATAATCCACAGGTCATTGAAAAAGGTTACGGGGCGGATCAGGGCTCCCTGTTCGGGCGCTCAGGCTCGTACTTGAACCTGTCGACGAGGTGCTCGTACCTCCTCGAGAAGTCGACCCCCTTTCCTTCGAGGAACTCCGTGGCCTCCTTCTGCACGAGGTGGACCTCCTTCTCATCAAGGGTCGCGGGGTCCAGGGTTATCATGAGCCTCGAATCGCTGATCATTATCTTGTCGTTCATGAGCTGGAGCAAGTTAAGTATGGACCTGAAGTTGTTCTGTGATACCAGGTACTCGAGGCCCTCGATGAGTATGATGCCGTTCTTCGTCTGGTCGAGGAACGACACGAGGACCCCGGAGAGCTCGGCGATGCCCGTTGGGCTCACGCAGGTCTCGCCCTGGATTCGGTTCGTGGTGAGCCAGATGATGGGCGTCTTCTGCAGGTTGTACTTCTCCCTGATGCGCTTCGGCAGGGTCCTGGTTATGAGCAGGCCGTGCATACCCTGCGTGAGGACGATACGCGAGAATATCGTGAGGGCCGTGGTCGGGTCGCTGTCCTTTATCAGATAGCATCTCCTGGGGTCGAGCGTATAGTCCTCCCCGGGCGTCTCATTCTCAGGGCTCGCCAGCTCCCTCACGGGCTTGATTTTCAGGGTGCTCTCGAGCATCCTCACGCTGTCCTCGAGCTTGATGTTATGCTCCTTCAGCTTCTCGTAAGCCTGTTCGAGCTCGAGCTTGCTGCGGACCAGCTCCTGTCGCATCCGCTTCTGATCCGTCACGTCCCTGGCGACCTCGGCGAAGCCCAGGACCTGGGCCTTCTCGTCCTTTATGACATTGATGGTCGATTGTATGACGATGCGCGTCCCGTCCTTCTTCAGGCGCTCGGTCTCGAAGTTGCGGATGTAGCCCCTCCGCTCGACCTCGTTGATGACCTCGTCCAGCTCGATCCTGAGCTCCGGCGGGATCATCACCGTGATGGGCCTGCCGATGACATCCTCGGTCAGGTACCCGAAGGTGGATTCGGCGCCGCGGTTCCATGAGGTGATGTTCCTCTCAGGGTCGATGATCAAGATGGCGTCGTTCGAGTCCCTCATGAAGATCTCGATGTTCCTCTCGTATACCCGGGCCTGGCTTATGCGCGCCTCGATCTCTTCCCTCAGGAGCCGGGACTGCTGGCTGAGCTCGACCTCGGCCGTCTTCCTCTCGGTGATGTCCCTGCCGATGCCCCACTCTCCGACCACGGCCCCATCGACCACTATGGGCGAGCTCTTGAGCTCGATCCACATCTTGGTACCGTCCTTCCTCTGTACGGACACCTCGTAGGGCGGGATGTCCTCGCCTTTCAGGCGCCGGATGAAGTTGTTGACCGTTCGCTCGAGGTCCTCTGGTGAGATAAGGTCCCTGAAGTCATTGCCGACGGTCTCGGATTTGTCCTTCAGGTTCAACTTCTCGACGGCCCTCTTATTGAGATAGATGAACTTCCCCGATGAATCCAGGGCGTAGACGGCCTCCTGGGCATCCTCCATCACGAAGGCGAGCTGCTCGAGGTAATCCTTCAGGCCCTTGCCCTGGGCCTTCTCCCCTCCGGCCTTCTTCCCGTCCTTATGCGTCACCGAGATTCACCGCGGGCCTAGAAATCAATTCCTTTCCTAGATATATATCTTTCTTGATAATTAAATAATTGTTCGTAAAGGATTTATGCTTCGAGCTCGAAAAAATCGGCCGCCACTGGGCCTAGGCCGTTACTACCCTCAGATCGGCGCGCCCGAGATCCGGCGGATGTCCTTGGACTTCCTGTCCTCAAAGACCTGGACCTCCTTCATGAGCTGGTGGAGCTCCTTGGGGTCTATGACCTCCGGGTCCAGCGGCAGGATGATGCTCGATTTGTTGAGCATGATCTTGTCGTTCAGTAGCTGCATAAGGTTCAGTATGGACCGGAAGGTGTTCTGTGTGATGAGGTACTCGATGCCGTCGAGCAGGACCACGCCGTCCTTGGTCTTCTCCATGAAGTTTATGATGGCGGAGCTCAGGTCGACGATGTTGGTCGGGGAGACGCAGTGCTGATCGTGCAACTTGTTGGTCGTAAGCCACAGGATGGGCGTCTTCTCGAGAGAATAGATTCTTCGCACGGTGTCGGGCATCACCCTGGACACGCACAGGCCGGGGTGTCCGTGCTTGACCAAGTCCTGGAATATCCTGAAGGATGTATCGGTCTCGGTCGACATGAGCAGATAGATGAAGCCGGGCTCGAGCGAATAGATGGTCTCCCCCGAGGCCTGGGTCTCCTTGACGGGCTCGATGTTACAGAGGGCCCTGAGGCGGATGTTGTCCTCCTCTAGCTGCTTCGCGTGCTTCTCGAGTTCCGCATTCAGGCGCTCCATCTCCTTCTTGGACCTCTGGAGCTCATCCTGCATGCGCCTCATATCGGTCACATCGGTGATGACCGAGAGGACGCCCTTGAAACGGCCCGTCTCGTACAAGGGTTTCGCGCTGATCAGCACGGGCAGGGCCTTGTCGTCCTTGGTCGTCAGGCTGGCCTCGAACTTACCCTCCATGCCGAGGCTCCGCTTGCTGACCTCCTCCCGGAAGAACTTGTGCTGGTCCTTGGGCACGACCTTCTCCCAATGTTCCCCGACCAGGTCCTCCTTCTGATAGCCCAGCATGCTCACGAACTTCGGATTGGCATAAGTGATGATGCCGTTCTGGTCCTCGATTATTATGCCCTCTGTGACGCTCGTGATGATGTTCTCGTTGAAGCGCCTCAGGCGGTCAATCTCTGAGACGGCGACCTCGTGCGCCATCGTCGCGATTCCGTTATGGATGGCCTCGAAGTAGTGGTACATGATATTGAGGAGCCTCTGCCTCCTGTCCTCGGACAATCCTAAAAAGCTCTCGTCCTTGAGCAAGCGTTTCATCATGAGGTCCCTGTGCAGCAGGGAACCCATGAGCAGGTACTCGAGGCTCACACCCTGGACGACCCTCCTCTGGATCACGGGCCGCATGCTGGTCTCCATCATGGCAATGGTCCGCTTCTCGTCCTCCTCGGCCAGGAGGCCGATGAAGGTGTCTAGGAAATGGTCGCTGCCGGTGATGACCTCCTCCTCAGGCAAGCTGGTGTAAGACTTGGAGTCTATCTTCTGGAAGTTATCGACCCAATCCTTTACAAGGGTCGGGCGCTCCCGGTTGATGAACTTGACCAGGAGTTCAACAAGGTCCCGGTCGAACGTTTGGGGCGGGGGCACTCAATCCACTCCTGTCTGACAGAGAACGGTCGAAGTAAACATGCTTCTTTATGGTTTGCGATATAAATATATTTGCTAACAAGGTGTTAACTCAATGGAGAATTGTTCATTCAAATGTTCTTATCCTATTGTCAATTTGGGAATAATTGATATCCGTCGCTAATATTTTCAACAAAGACCGAAAGTATTTTATATGGTCATTCTTATATCACGTCTGACAAGTGTCTGGCAAAAGAGGTCTAGTTGACATCCGGGGATTGAACGATGAAGGAAGAGCTCGATACTGAGAAGATCACCGTTCGCCTGCCCAAGGACTATCTCACGGCGATAGACTTCCTTGTCAGGGTCAACGACTTCCCGTCAAGGTCCGAGGCTATAAGGACGGCCCTCAGGGACCTGATATATCAGAGACTGGACCTCGTAATGGACAAGGCCAAGAAGGTCCAGGACCTGAAGGACAAGATGGTGTCCATCAAGGCGCTCGAAGAAGAGTTCCTCAAGAAGTGACGACTGACGATAACCCTTTCCCCCCTTTTTTTTTTCTCTTAGCAAAGAGCAGGGATGCCCGAGTTCTATGTCCTCAGAAAATGTGAAGTAAATTGCACGTTACAATATCGTTTACCTACAATATTAATAGGGTCAATATAATATCCGGGGTGGCATGAAACTCGAGGATGTTTGCGAGGACATTGAGAGGAGCGTCAAGGAGATCTACGATGTCCTCAAAAAGGCGGACCCGAACACGGTCGATGACATCTTCAAGCTAGCCTCGGGCATGATACATTCCGAGAACATCTTCTCAGGGGAGGACATCGCCTTCCTCTCAAGGAAGGGGCTTTACGAGAAGGCCGTTGATAAAGGCATGCGGCTGGAGCTCCTCCAGATGCAGTACGTGGACCTCATTTTCAAGCTCTGCGACAGCATCGAGAACATACACGACGAGAAGACCACGGCGAAGCTCCACGAGCAGGTAGTCGAGGTCGTGAAGGTACACGACGCGAACCTCGGCGTCTACAAGAAGATCTACCATAACGTTCGTTCGAGGAGCCTTGTGGTCTACCCTATCAAGGAGATCATAGGGATGAACAAGGCGAAGCCCTTCAGCGAGAAGCTCGAGACGGGGCACTCCTACATATTCCTTCTCGACAAGGCCGACAGGACCTTCGACATCTTCGCCACCTATGTGAAGGATGGCTACCACGGCCTTTGCATCTCGAGGTACTTCCCCATGAAGATACGGAAGAAGTATGGCCTCGAGAAGACCCCGATGCTCTGGCTCAGCCACACGGACAGCGAGGAATCGCACCTGGACCCGAGCAACCTCGGCGTACTGACGAACATCCTCAGGGACTTTTTCAACAAGACCGAGAAGGGCATCGTCCTCCTCGAAGGCCTGGAGTACCTGATCATCCAGAACGGCTTCGACACCGTCCTGAGGTTCATTCAGTACCTCAACGAACATGTGGTGACGAACAAGGTCATCCTGGTCGTTCCCTTCAACAAGGAATCCATCGAGACCAGGGAGCTGGCCCTGCTGAAATCGGAGCTAGAGGTCATCGAGGAGAAATAGGCCTCACCGATGCCTGAGATGATTTTATAAAACTGGCTCTTCTCCATATTTAGGTAACGATTTTCACAGATGATTGACCAGCATAGATGGACAATTGTTCCATAGATATCGACGATATACCATTTATCAATTTTCAAAATCGATAAGTAGGATTTTCTCCAATTCTGTTGAACCAAGATGAAAACCATTGTGGGAAATTTACTTCTAGTATCCTAGAGGAAATCTAATTTTAATTACCGAACTTCGGAGAAGAGCCATAAAACTAGAAAAAGAACTGGTCCAATATCAGAAGGAGGGCGGTCCCTTACGCGAAGGACACGTCCTCCTTGATTATCAGTTCGATCTGGCAACCGGGGCAGGTGATCCTCACGGGCCTCTCCATAGTGTCTATTGTGAAGGTCGTGGTGCAGCTCGGGCAGGTGTAGTTCCTCGTGACACTCTCCGGTTGAGCTGCGGGGGCCTCCGTCGGCGGCGGTGCCGTCATGGCCACGCCCCTGGTGACGCTCTGGACCAGGAAGTCCGCCTCCTTGATGTAGTATTCGGCGGTCTTGTACTCCTCCTTCTGGATCAGGTCCTTGGCCTGGCCTAGCCACCGCTCAGCGTCGACGACCTTCTCGCCGTGGCCACCGACCTCCTTCGCGTGCTTCAGGTTCTTCTCGGTGCTCGAGAGCAGGTACATGATGCCCTTGGCAAGGACCCCGTCCTTGAGCTCCTTCAGGCGTATGACGGTCCTGTCGGCCAGCTCGATGGCCTTCTCCCTCTGGCCCTGGTCCATGAGCTCGCGCATATCCTTCAGGTCCTTTTCGGCCTGCTCGTCCTGGATCCCGAACTCCTTAAGCTCCGTTATCGTGCTCTCGATGGACAGGAACCTGTCCTTCGAGCTGCACCGGGGGCATTCGGCTATCTGGTCCTCCAGCGCCTTGTGGGCGAGCTCCCTCTCTTTGACCTTCCCCTCGAGCTCCCTTATCCTGATCTCGCGCGCGTCGAGCTCCGCGGTCCGGTCCTTGATACCGGTCAGCCGGTCCTCCTTGGACTTGAGCTCCTCGGCCTTCTTCGTGAGTTCCTCCCGCAGACCATCCAGCTTCTTCTCCTTGTCCGTCATGGCCTGCCTCTGGCTGAGCAGCAGGTCCGTTGCCTTCTTGATGTTCTTCTCCTTATCGCGCTGCTCGGCGTCCTTTTTCTTGACCTGCTCGTCCAACTTGGCGATGGCCTCCTTCTTGCGAAGCAGCTCGGTGCCGACGTTCCTAAGCTCCTCCTCGGTCTTGTTCTTGCTCTCATGATGGCCCTGCTTCTCCTCCTCGAGGGCTCTCCTATCGTCCTCGAGCTTCTGCTTCTCTTCCTCGAAGGCCCTCCGTTCCTCGTCGCTGGCACCCCTGGACCTCTTGGTGTCGTCCGACACGGAGAGGGAGTCCAACGATGAGGTCTTCTCCTCGGTCTCGCCCTTCTCCTCCTCCACAAGTTCAAAAGAGGAATCGGACTTCTCCTCGGAGCCTGCCTCCTTTGCCCCTTCCTCGGAGGTCTTTTCCTTCTCGGCCCCCTTGTCGCCGGACTGCTCCTTCAGCGATGTTATTAGAGATTGGAGGTCAATGCCATCGTCCGAATCCTTCGATGCAGGTTTGTCCTTGTGCTTTTCCTTCATTTTGACCATAACGAACCCCCCATTCCTTCCATCACCAATAGACCCTACTGCGATGGTCCATGTTATACAGTCTGTGATAATTGTAATAATAGATATCCTTTACCATGAGATGGTTTGATAAGGGAACACTGGAAAGGCCCCGCGGTTCGGCGATTGACGACATCACTGATAAAATCTTTATACAGTGAGGTTCTTCGGCTATTACCGTCAAAGTCCGGAGGGATTAGACTTGGGAAAGACATCCGAGATATCGGGCTTCTACAAGCTGCCTATGAACGAAAGGGCGAAGAAGATCAAGGAGTTCGCCGACCTGACCGATGAAGAGGTCAAGACCATTTCGAACACGGGGGTCCTGGACCCCGACCTGGTAAACAGGATGATCGAGAACGTCGTCGGGACCATGCCCGTGCCCCTTGGATACGCCTGTAATTTCCTCATCAACGGGAAGGAATACCTCGTGCCCATGGCCATCGAGGAGCCCTCTGTGGTCGCCGCCGCATCCAACTCAGCGAAGCTGTGCAGGCAGACCGGCGGTTTCAAGGCCTCCATGACGGAACCTATCATGATCGGCCAGATACAACTTGTCAATGTGAAGACGCCCCATGAGGCCCGAATAAACATCCTGGCCCACAAGGACGAGATACTCAAGATGGCCAACGATTGCGACCCGGTCCTAGTTAAGTTCGGTGGCGGGGCCAAGGATGTCCAGGTCAGGGTCATCGAGAGCAAGGCCGGGCCCATGGTCATCACTCACCTGCTTGTCGATACCAGGGACGCCATGGGGGCCAACGCCGTGAACACCATGGCCGAGGCGCTCGCACCTTTCCTCGAGAAGATCACCGGCGGAAGGGTCTACCTTAGAATCATCTCGAACCTGGCGGTCTTCAGGCTGGCAAGGGCAACGGCCATCTGGGGCAAGGAGGAGCTCGGCGGTGAGGAGGTCGTGGACGGCATCATCACCGCCTGGGCCTTCGCCGAGGCCGACCCCTACAGGTGCGCGACCCACAACAAGGGGATCATGAACGGCATCACGGCCGTCGTCCTGGCCACGGGCAACGACACGAGGGCCGTCGAGTCCGGCGCCCACGCCTACGCCGCATATAAGGGGAACGGGGCCTACAAGCCGCTGACGACCTATGAGAAGGACGCCAACGGGAACCTCGTCGGGTCCATAGAGCTGCCCATGGCCGTGGGCCTCATAGGCGGTGCCACGAAGACGCATCCCGTGGCCAAGGTCAACGTCAAGATACTCGGCGTCAAGGACGCCAAGGAGCTCGGATGCATCATGGCCTCGGTGGGCCTCGCCCAGAACCTCGCCGCACTGAAGGCGCTGTCCACGGAAGGCATCCAGCGGGGCCACATGTCCCTGCACGCCAGGAACACGGCCATCCAGGCCGGCGCCGAGATCGACGAGGTGGACGATGTCGTCAAGGAGCTCATCGCCAGGAAGAAGGTCCGGGTGGATGTGGCCGAGGAGGTCCTGAAGGAGCTCAGGGCCAAGAAGGGCAAGAAGTAGGGACGTTTAGTTCTAGTGAGGGACGGGGCTACCCGTCCCTCGAGATTCCTTTAGAAAATAATGACGCTCAGACGAGGTGCTCTGCCACCTTATCGGTCACGCGCCCGCAGTAGAGGCACCGGACCTTCGGTGGCGATTTGGAGACCACGACGAACTTGGTCTGCACCGGCTCCCGCTCCTGGTTCGATATGCAGTTCGGGTTCGCGCAGCGGACGAGGCCCGTGAGGATCTCGGGGAGCGTTGGCTTGTACTTCTCGACGACCTTGTAGTTCCTTATGATGTTGATGGTCACATTCGGCGATATCATCGCGATCTTGTCGACCTGGGCCGGCAGGAGCTCCCGGTCCTCGATCTTCACGATGTCCTTCCAGCCGACCTTGCTGCTGGCCACATGCATGACGACCGAGACGGTGGAGTTGACATCATCGCCGGTGACGCCGATGATCTTCAGGACCTTCAGGGCCATCCCGGGGTCTATGTGGTCTATGACGGTCCCGTTCCTGATCGGTGTGACCTTGAGCTCCTTCATTTGAACTCCTCCATGGGGACGCCGGACACCAGCGCCAGCAGCGCCATCCTCAAGGGGACCCCGTAGAAGGCCTGTTTGAAGTAGAGGGCATGCTTCGTGTTGTCCACCTCGGAGGCTATCTCTGTCACCCTTGGCAGTGGGTGCATGATTATGAGCGACGATTTGCCCTTGGAGAGGACGTTCATGTCCACCTTGTAGAGGCCCACGACCTTGTTGAACTCGGTCGGGTCCGGGAACCTCTCCTTCTGGATGCGCGTCATATAGAGGACATCGGCCTTGCCGATGGCATCCTCGAGGAAATGGGTCTGCGTGATGTCCGCCTTCATCTCCTGGAGCTCCACGAGGAACTCTGGCGGCATGGACAGGCTCGGGGGCGACACGAAGGTCAGCTTGGCGCCGAAGAGGGCCAGTGCGTAGGACAGGCTGTGTACGGTCCGGCCGTACTTCAGGTCGCCGACAAGGGCGACATGGGTCCCCGCGATCTTCTTCCTCTCGAGCTTGATGGTCATGAGGTCCAGGAGGGTCTGGGTCGGGTGCTGGCCCGCCCCATCGCCAGCGTTGAGCACGGGCTTCTCAGACATCTCCGCCGCCATCCGGGCGGCCCCCTCGCGGTTGTGCCTCAGAACGATTATGTCCGAGTAGCATTCCGCCATCTTGATGGTGTCCGCAAGGGTCTCGCCCTTCACGACGGAAGAGCCGCTCATCTCGGAGAAACCGAGGACAGAACCGCCAAGGCGTTCCATGGCGCTGGTGAACGACAGGAAGGTCCTCGTCGACGGCTCGAAGAATAGGGTGCTGAGGATTTTGTTCTGGAGCGCATCAGAGATCTTCTCGCCCTTTGCATAGGGTATCATCTTTTCGCCGCAATCAAGGATGTACTCGATCTCTTTCTTTGAGAAGTCCCTGATGGATACGACATCACGGCCTTTGAAGTCCATAGGCTCAACCTTGAGGGAGATGGACGAAGGGGGTTTTAATCTTGACGCCCTCCGGGAAAGGCGCATCGTTCGAAACCTGTCTGATAAAGGATTTATCCAATGACATGATAGTTAAATAAGGACCGAGACCAATATCGGTCCAATGTGGAGCGTCCCGGGCATTTGTTCTGCGTCCCGAGGTGTGTAGAATGCGGACCACCGTTGTATCAATCATAGTGATATCGCTGCTTGTCGCGCTGGCCTTCTCCCCCATGATATGTGTTGAATCTCAGGGCCAAGCTCCCGCCAAGATCGTCAAAATATCGGATACGGGTATGGATGTCAATGAGGATTATTTGTACGAATTCCTGGCGATCAATTTCACATTGAACGTCACCAACGCTGGTAAGTACATAGTCTCAGGCACCCTCCAATATGGTCTTATAAAAGTGACACAGAACAGCACGACAAAAGACCTTGGGACCGGTGTTCAGACCATCCTTTTAATGTTCCCCAGCGTGCCTATCTTCAAGAGCGGAATGGATGGCCAGTTCAATGTTAGCTATTACCTCAGATACAACGGTATTTCCTTCAATAACAGCGATGGCAACTATCTCACAAGCGCCTATAATCATAAGGAGTTCAACGACCCCTCGAACTTCCCAGTGACACCCCCAGGGTTCGATCCAAAGGTGTACAGGGAACCGGCCTTGGGCCGTTTTGTCCTGAAGAACGACGTCATGACCGTCTGGTTCTATTACGGGACAAAACGCCTTGTCTGGTTCTATACAAAGGACAATAGATCGATGACCAAGTACTATTGCGAGTTCATCGCGCTCGACGGATATGCGGACCGCACCGGGCGCTTCGAACCGATCAACGCTCAGTATCATGGCCAATTTGGAGAAGGAACACTGACCGCCGCCACTAGCTCCAACGGCACGAGCAAGATATATGGCAAGTTCGTCACGGCCAGCATTACCATCTCGGAAGTACCGATATGGGATTCGCAAAGGATCAAAATATTACAATTGGCAAATGTGACCATGACCGTCATGCTCACGGCCGTGGACAGGACCATCAACTATCAGGCGAACCAATATTACACCATACATGGTGGGACCCAGGTCAGCGTCAATTTCGGCATCGATCTACAATCATCATTGGCGATGAACGGCCTCGCCATCGAGCAGGATCTCTGGTCGGAGAGCAACAAGAGCTATTATCATGATTTCAAACTGGAGAATTACAACTACACGCAGATAACAAGGGGCAGCAAGGACTCGAACACCTATCCCTATATCCCCGGTTCCACGGAACCGCAGATCATCGATTTCCTCGCAAAGAACACGCAAGAACACAAGGTCGAAGGATATTATTACTGGGTCAATAGGGCCCGGGTCGACGGCGTGAGCAGCTATGACATCGCGTATTACAAGTACATCCCAAATGAGAAACACCTCAGGCTCTATCTGACGGTCACGACCGGCGGGACCTCCATCACGTCCGTCCAGACCGATCCATTGGGCATCGGCATCTACGAAGACGGATGCCCGTGCGTGCAGCATTATGTCAAGCCCAAGCCGCCCGAGCAGCCCAATTTCCTTATCACGATCCTAGGCTGGGTCACGGCAATCATTCTAGTGATCCTGCCATTGTACATGGATTTCAGACGATCCCAGAAAAGGTTGCATGAACTAGAGGAGGAGTTCGGGGAGGACTTGTGATGGCCGAGCAACTCCTGACCCTTGTTGCGTACAGGGACCCAGCGCGGCTGCCGTCCCTGCACGAAGAATTCGCCCCCTATCAGGGCGAGGTTGGTGTAAACATGTCGTCCGTCGTTGTGAACACAGTGCCATTTGCGAATGCCTTTGACCGAGTCACCAGGTGGATCGTGATGCGTTCCGCTCGCCGTCACATAATTGCATCGATTTCCCGCAGGGGGGGAGGGTGATGCCATGGACATCGTGAGAGAGCTAGTGAACTTCTTGATAGCGTGGGTCACGGTATTCTCGCTGGCCCTGTTCGTGATAGGTTTCCTGTCGTACCGCCGGACGGGCAACCCCAAGCTGCTGGCGGTTAGCACGGCGTTCCTGCTGTACTTCATAAAAGGCGTCGTGATGGCCCTGGGCCTGTACTTCCCAGATATAGTGACCATCACGACACAACTACCGACGATACTGCTGGATGTGCTCATCCTGCTGACGCTGTACTACGCGACCGTGAGGGCATAGTGAATGGGGAGAGCGAGGGAGAACGAGGTCGGAGAATGGACCGTCTAAGGCCGAGGTGCTGAGGAATGGCTGAGGAAAACGGGGAAGGCTTCGGGAACGAGGACCGGCAGAAGGTCCTCGATGTGGTCAGCGAAGCCCCCGGCCTCAACATGTGGGAGATAACGAAGCGCCTAGGTCAACCCCTGGAGACGGTCGAGCAGATACTGAACTTCCTAGAGGGGGACGGCCTCGTCGAGGTGAAGGAGGAGGGCGGCTTCCGCAGGTTCTACATGAAGAAGGAGAAGCCTGGTGAGGAGAAGGCGGAGCACACCCTCCTCAGGAAGAAGATAGAGGAGGAGACCGGGGAGAGCTTCGAGCTCGAGGCCAGGAAGAAGGTCTTCGACATTATTTCCGAGGCCCCCGGCCTCCACCTGAGGGAGATCCAGAAGCGGTTGGACATCCCGCTAGGGACCGTAGAGTACCATCTTAATTACTTCGCGGACAACGAGATAGTCATCGTCAAGGAGGAGGGCGGCTACAAGAGGTACTACCCGAAGAAGGCCATGGGCTCCGAGGACCGGAAGTACCTGTCCCTGTTGAGGCAGGCCATCCCGAGGCGCATTGTCCTGTTCCTCATGAAGCAGCCCGGGGCCACCTTCGGCGATATAGCCCAGGGACTCGAGATGCCCCCCTCGTCCCTGGCCTTCCATGTCAAGAAGCTCGTCATCGCGGAGGTCATTGACAGGGTCAAGAAGGGCCGGGTCTCCTTCTTCAAGGTCAAGGACCCGGAGCGGACCGCCAAGATACTTATTGCCCACAAGCGGTCCTTCCTGGACGAGGTGGTGGACCGGTTCGTGACCACTTGGACCGAGTACCACCCCTAAGGGATCGCTTGGAAAAAAGTTTAAATACTCCCCTCATAATTCGGCCCCGACGAAAAAATCCTTCGCCGATGAACTTCTGGGAGAGGGTGAAGTTTGGAAGAGAGCCTCTGTAACATTCAGATAATGCGGGAGTCCAGCAGCTTCGTCGTGAAGATACAGACCGAGATGGGCGGCATCCGGGAATACAAGAGCAAGAGCTTCGAGGGCGTCCTCCAGCAGATGCTCATAGACATCCAAGAGGAGTTCGACGGCGTCCCGTGATGTCCCTGGCCCTCATCCATCGAGGTTCACGAGGGTCCCTTTGTCCATTATCTTCTTCGATCTGCCGCCGATGTTCGCCGTCATGGTCGGGTTCTTTATGATACCGTCCAAATGGATGAGCGTGTTCGCGTCCTCGTCGTAGTTGGCCCCGATGGCGATGTGGCATGTCTTGAAGACCTTCTCGTCCTCGAGGATATTGCCCACGATTGAGCAGTTCTTGTTGAGGCCGATGCCGAGCTCGCCAAGGTTGTTGATGTTCTTCTTGTACTCCGATGCAACGGCCTTGTTGAGTTTCCCTTCCTTGAAGAACTTGTCCACCTGGTGGCCGGCCCTGGTCAAGGTGTCCTGGAGCTCCTTGGCCTCTATGCCGCCGGAGACCTTGGTGACAAAGCCGTCCTTGACCTTGACCTCGATCGGCCTTTTGATGATGATCTCGCCCTTGTAGGACGCGATGCTACCGTCGAAGACTATGGTGCCACTGGATGCCCCTAGTTCCGGCGATATGTAGACCTCGCCGCAAGGGAGGTTGCCCCCGGAGCCTGGTCTCCTGAAGTCGCCGTCGTCGGACTGGCCCTTGCGGCCCTTGAGGCCGATGGTCAGGTCCATTCCTTTGGCCGTGGTGATGTGCACATCGGAGGCCTTGGTAAGCAGCTTGGCGAGCCTCTTGCACAGGCCGCGCATTTCGGGATAGTTCACCGGGACCGTCTTGATGAACATGGGCTTGGTTATGCTCGGGGACCAGAAGGACCGGCTCTTGCGCTCTCCTAACAGGTAGTTGAAGATGTGGTCGTAGTGCTTCTTACCCACCTTGATGGGCCTCTTCATGAGGGCCTTGTCCTTGCCCAGCTTGTTGTGGCTTATGGAGATGATGATGTTGGGCTCTGAGCCTATGGCCTTGAGGACCGAGGGCTCGGCGAAGTCCAGCTGGGACTTCACCTGCTGGACCATCAGGGTCGGGGCCCCACCGGCGATCACGGCGGCATCATAGAGCGCCCTTGAGATGGCCAGGACATCGTGGAGCGGGTTCGTGATTATGAGGACCGTTTCGTCCTTTTTGACGGCCATTACTTCGTTCATCGCGACACGGGCGGCCTTCCAGAGGCCAGGGCCGTGCTTCTTCGCAGGGTTCACTATCTTGCCCTTTGCCATGAGCATCCCCGCTGGGTCATACAGGATGTGGGTTTTTAATGATTTCTAAATTATCGACCTGCACGTTCAGGAAGGGAATCAATCAAGAACGCCAAATTGGAAACAAAGGGGGAACCTCGGGTCCTGGAACAATGACCCAAAAACCCTAATAAGTGCATATTTTATACCATACCAATCCATTATACAATCAGGGGGAGGGCTATGGAGAAGGAAGTATTGGGCCAGGAATACGACACCGTCATCTCAACTTACTATGGCGATGACGTCGTGACAGCGGTCATCACC
>Ga0315279_10000617_pt1 | contig 68454 bp, 54 predicted proteins | sample YL17G06_20_MG_FD_203694 | JGI IMG/M metagenome (GOLD analysis project Ga0315279, IMG submission 203694) | Sediment microbial communities from Yellowstone Lake, YNP, Wyoming, USA - YL17G06_20 | ecosystem: Environmental > Aquatic > Freshwater > Lake > Sediment | place: USA: Wyoming | collected...
TGTATGGGTCATGAGTCAGTTTAACTTATCAATCTTACATGGTTTTCAATCCCTATCATTAAGCCTGAAAGAGGTAGCCGCTCTACAGTTTTTCCGACATCCCCCTGTCCGCTCTGTGAGTCTTGGGATTTTTTCACACCTTCTCAGTTACGGTCGGAGATCCTATGCCAGGATCGAGGTGGTCTCTCCAGAGAAAACTTGAAGCGGCACATTTGAGCGGTGAGTCAAAGGGTAGATACCCTTAAAAGGGTCCCTTTAGCACTACCCGCCGGTTGCCCTCCCTCTAAAGATACGCTTTTCAAGGTTTCGGAGGGGAGACCACCCCGATCCAATCGTACCCGAGACGGAGGGGTTACCTTTGATAGATGCAAAATGATTTGGCAAAAATTCCCATTTCATTGTAAATTAGGGTAGATCCTAACGAGGAAAGGAACTAGACATATGACCCAAATTAATTCATCACCTCCATCAGATTTTATAAGGGAAATTATTGACGAACACCTGAGAATCAGTAGGTTCCAAGGACGTGTCGCTACACGCTTTCCGCCCGAACCGAATGGATATCTCCACATCGGACACGCCAAGTCCGTCTGTCTCAATTTTGGTATCGCCGCCCAGTATGGAGGGTCCTGTAATTTACGCCTTGACGACACGGATCCAAGCGGCGAAAGCCAGGAATACGTGGATTCGATTATTCGGGACGTGAAATGGCTGGGATTTGATTGGGAGGATCGTTTGTATTATGCCTCTGATTACTATGAACAGCTATACCAATATGCGGTGCAGCTGATTAAGGAAGGCAAGGCTTACGTCTGCAGCCTGAGCGCAGCTGAGATTCGAGATTACCGAGGCACCTTAACCGAACCGGGCAAGGAAAGCCCCTATCGTAACCGGTCCGTGGAAGAAAACCTTGATTTGTTCGAACGCATGCGGGCCGGGGAATTTGAGGAAGGAACCCATGTGCTTCGGGCCAAAATCGACATGGTGTCTCCCAATATTACCATGCGAGATCCGGTCATTTACCGAATCAGAAAAGAACCTCACTATCGAACCGAAAATGAGTGGTGCATCTATCCGATGTACGACTTTGCTCATTGTCTTTCCGATTCCATCGAAAGGATCACCCATTCGATTTGCACCCTGGAGTTTGAAAACAACCGCCCCCTTTATGATTGGTTTCTGGATGAATTGAAATTGGAATCTCATCCACAGCAGATTGAGTTCGCCCGTCTCAACCTCAGCTACACGATTCTGAGTAAACGGAGGCTGATCGAGTTAGTAGAAAAAGGGGTTGTCAGCGGATGGGATGATCCTCGAATGCCCACCCTGGCAGGACTGCGGAGACGGGGTTATACACCCAAGGCGATCCAAAACTTCTGTGACCGTATCGGCGTGGCCAAGAATGATAGTGTCATCGATATGGCTCTTCTTGAACACTGTATACGGGACGATTTGAATGAAAGGGCCTCGCGCGTGATGGCTGTGCTCCATCCCCTCCGGGTGGTTATTGATAACTATCCGGAAGGCGAAGCCGAGGAGTTCGATTGCCCTTATCATCCCCAAAATAAAGAAATGGGATCCCGAAAAGTCCTCTTCTCCAGAGTCCTGTACATAGAACAAGAGGATTTCCTGGAGAATCCACCCAAAAAGTTTTACAGACTGGCCCCTGGCAGAGAAGTCCGTCTTCGGTATGGGTACTTTATAAAATGTGTAAACGTCGTTAAAAATCCCAACACAGGTGAAGTGGCCGAAGTACACTGTACCTATGACCCAGAGACGCGAAGCGGGTTTGCCCCCGATGGCCGGAAGGTAGATGGAACCATCCACTGGGTATCAGCGGTTCATTCCCTTCCAGCTGAAGTACGCCTTTACGACCGCCTTTTCCGCGTCGCCAATCCGTTGGAGGAAGGTTCTGATTTTACGGAGTATCTAAATCCAAAATCGTTAGAAATTCTTAGTTTATGCCGGGTGGAACCAAGCCTGACAAGTGCACCACCTGGAAGTCGGTTCCAGTTTGAAAGGATCGGCTATTTCTGTGTGGACCCTGTTGATTCTTCGAGCAAAGCTCTGGTATTCAACCGAACCGCAACGCTTCGAGACTCCTGGGCTAAAATCTCGGAGAAAGAAAAAAGATAAAAGAAGCATCCAAACAGTCTGAACTTTTGTAAATTGTTTCTTGCCCTTGGTAATAATGAAAATGGGTTTGGTCCAGTCGAGCCAAACCCATTTTCATTTTATGGCTGGGGGACGAGGAGTCGAACCTCGATTCGCGGAGTCAGAGTCCGGCGTCCTACCATTGAACGATCCCCCATTTTCTTAGTTTGGAGTTTGGTAGGGAACGGTTTGAAACCGTCCCGTACAGGGGTTCGGGGTTCAAAATCTAAATTTAAGATTCATCATACTACTAAAAAGCGGATTGTTCAATCTCAAAGGATCTTCTTTCTAAGGGTATCGATAAGACCCTGCAACGGGACCTCTTCCTGGAACTTCGTTCCCATATTTCTTAAAACTGCTTTCCCCCTTTTCAATTCCTCCTCACCCATGATAAGGACATATTGAGCTTTCAGCTTATCTGCCCTTCGCATTTGACTCTTCAGGCTTTTGCCTTCATAGTCTAACTCAGCACGAATCCCTTCGAGATGAAGTTGATTAACCAATCGGTAAGCCTCTCTGTAGGTCTCTTCGCCCAAGGCAGCAATGAAGAGGCTTGGGTATTGAATAAATTCATTTTCCTTCGGTAAGAGGGAGACCAACCTCTCCATCCCAATGGCGAAACCTATTCCGGGAACATCAAGACCTCCGATCTCCTGAAAAAGATTATCATACCGTCCTCCGCCTGTCACCGCATTCTGGGAACCCAGCTGGTAAGAGACCACCTCAAATGCGGTTCGGGTATAATAATCCAACCCTCTCACCATTCTGGGATTCAGGATGAAGGCGAGGCCAGCCATCCCAAGGTATTCCTTTACCTTATCAAAATGTTTCTGACATTCATCACAAATGAAGTGGATCACTTGAGGGGCATTGGCAATGGCCTCTTGACAGGTTTCAACCTTGCAGTCAAATATCCGGAGGGGATTGGTATGGAGCCTCCTTTGACAATCCTCACATAGTTGAAATGACTTTTCCGTCAAAAAATGTTTCAGTTCTTCCCGATACTGAGGTCGACAATCACGACAGCCGAGGGAATTGATCTGGAGTTCAAGCTTCTCGAGCCCTACCCTACTTAGAAAATGGATAAGCATGAGGATGACTTCAGCATCCACCATGGGGTTCTCCACACCAAAAACCTCAGCATCGATCTGATAGAACTGTCGATAGCGGCCTTTCTGAGGTCTTTCATAACGGAACATCGGACCGATGCAATAGAGTTTTGCCACCGGATCGAATGAGTAGATTTGATGTTCCAAATAGGCCCGTGCCATGGAGGCAGTGGCTTCAGGACGAAGGGTCAGGGAGTTGCCACTTCGGTCAGTAAAAGTGTACATCTCCTTCTCAACAATGTCCGTCGCTTCACCAATGCCTCGAGAGAAAAGTTCTGTACGTTCGATAATGGGAATACGGATCTCTGAGAATCCAAACCCCTCAAATACCTCCCGAGCAGTCTCCTCAACAAACTGCCACCTTCCAATCTCACTGGGAAGGATATCATTGAAACCACGGATTGCTTTGATCTCCACGTTTCAGTCCCTCATCAATTCTTCGTAATCCCTCATGACACGTCCGTCACTCTCAAACGATGAAAAAGGTCTTCGGGTTAGGGTTAGGAAGCCCGTTTGGTTTAGGGTAAAGGGGTCAAGATTAAGGTTTTAAAGACCGACGACATAACCCATCGACTAAACTGGCATCTTTACCTTAGCCCTTCGACTAAGGACTTTCATTTTCTAAGCAATTTACCTTATCCCCTCTAAAAAGTCAAAAATGAAATAGTTGATTCTTCAAAAGATTTAGGATAATTTAACCTCATTAGGTTGAGGTTAAGGCGATGGGCATCAATCCGCAGATTTTTAGAGAATATGATATCAGGGGAGTGGTCGAAAGGGATCTGACACCTAACATCATCAAAAGATTAGGTCAGGGATTTGGAACCCATATGGCCAATTTAGGTCGATTCAACATTGTAGTTGGAATGGACGGAAGGCTCAGTTCAAATCTGTTCAGGGAAATGTTAATACAAGGCCTGATTTCTACTGGATGCAATGTCGTGGATATAGGCCTATGCCCAACACCCGTCTATTATTTCTCCATCTTCCATCTGGATAAAGACGGCGGAATAATGGTCACAGGAAGCCATAATCCCCCAGAGTTTAATGGGTTGAAGGTGTCTGTGGGGAAAAGTACCATTTTTGGAGAAGAAATCCAGAATTTAAGGCGATTGATTGAAAGGGGAAAATTTGCTGTTGGCAAAGGGAATCTTTCTCAGGTGGAGATCATCCATCCCTATCAAGATTATATTAAAGAGAACATTCAGTTAAAAAAGAAGATAAAGGTAGTGATTGATGCGGGAAATGGGACGGCAGGGGTTGTTGCCGGACCGCTCCTTAGGGATTTAGGCTGTGAGCTGGAAGAACTCTACTGTGAGATCGATGGCCGATTTCCAAACCATTTCCCCGATCCAACCATTCCGAGGAATTTAGGAGATTTGATCGATCGGGTGAAGAGGATTCGGGCGGATGTGGGGATTGCTTATGATGGAGATGCCGATCGCATTGGAGTGGTGGACGATAGCGGGAACATCATCTGGGGTGACCAATTGATGATTCTATTTGCCAGGGAGATACTAAAGAATAAAAAGGGGGCGACCTTCGTTGCGGAGGTGAAATGTTCCCAAAATTTATTTACTGATATCAAACAGCATGGCGGAAAGGCGATCATGTGGAGGACGGGGCACTCCCTGATTAAGGAAAAGATGAAGGAGGAGAAGGCCGTCTTGGGTGGAGAGATGAGCGGACACATCTTTTTTGCAGACCGGTACCTTGGTTACGATGATGCCATTTATGCTTCGTGCCGACTCATTGAACTTCTTTCAAAAACGGATCGGAAATTATCCCAACTTCTCGGTGATGTTCCAAGGGCCTTCATCACTCCAGAAATTCGAATGGATTGTCCGGATGAGATCAAGTTTAGAGTGGTTGAAGAGGTTAAAGAGGGACTTAGAAAAGAACACCCTATTATCGATGTAGATGGGGTGAGGGTGAAATTTGAGGATGGATGGGGATTAGTGAGGGCCTCGAATACTCAACCGGTATTGGTGCTCCGATTTGAAGCCCTCACTGAAAAACGACTCAAGGAGATAAGAAAGCTCATTGAGGATAAGGTCCAAACCGCAATCTCCAATCTCAAGGATCATTAAAGGAACCCGAAATCGTTGCACCTAAAAATTCTTATTGAGTTCCTTTTCCCAGTTTTGTATGCTTCCCATAGACAGGGGATACCCTTTTAGCAAACTCTAACTTAATGGAGGAAAATTAATGTGCCGAAACGAACCTTATTTTACATTCCTGAAGAAAGTCTTGATCTTAATAAGCATCTTATTCATCCTTTTGGTTCCGAATTCACCTGTTTATGCCGAGTGGACAAATGTCACCCCTCCTGATGTTAGTTCAGATTGGGAACTTTTTGATGTCCACTTCATCTCCTCCAATGAAGGATGGGCCGTTGGACACGATTCCTTGAACAATACGGGTGTTCTGCTCCATTTTGTAAATGGGACATGGACATCCGTCAGTCCCCCCGCCGTAAGCTTAGACTGGGGACTTGTGGCTGTTCACTCCACATCGCCTAACGAAGCGTGGGCCGTGGGACAGGACTCCATTAATCGAACAGGGGTTCTCCTTCATTTCTCAAATGGATCATGGACACTTTTTCCTCTTTCCTCGGTCAGCACGGATTGGCAACTTGAGGGTGTCCACTTCATCTCCTCCAGCGAAGGATGGGCTGCTGGACGGGATTCCACTAATGGAAGAGGCATTCTGCTTCATTTTTTGAACGGAATTTGGCTTCCTTTCCCTGTCCCAAACGTCAGCTCAAACTGGGAACTCAGTGCCGTTAGCTTTCCATCCTCTGCCCGAGGATGGGCAGTCGGGCAGGATCTTTTGAATAGGACAGGAGTCCTGCTCAGTTTTTCAGGCTCAACTGGCATATGGACGTCGATCACACCTCCCAGCGTGAGCTCATACTGGAGACTTGCAGCTCTCAACTTCATCTCCTCCAACGAAGGGTGGGCTGCAGGACAGGATCTGTCGAACTTGAGCGGCGTTTTACTCCATTTTCTGAATGGGGCATGGACCTCCGTTAGTCTTCCCACAGTGAGCTCAGATTGGAATCTCCAGGATGCTGACTTCATCTCCTCCAGCGAAGGGTGGGGCGTAGGAAAGGACTTCTCTAACAAAACAGGGGCCCTCCTTCACTTTCTAAATGGGGCATGGACATCCGTCAGTCCCCCCAGCGTCAGCTCGGATTGGGAGCTTCGCGGGGTTTCCCTGATTTCTTCCACTAATGGATGGGCCGTGGGACACGCCTCTGACGGAACGAGTGTGAGAGGAGTCCTACTCAAATACTCCATCCCTAACATTAAGGTCTCCCCTGTAAAGATAAACTATAAGAATGTCCCGACAGATGCTGTAAAGGACCAAACCGTAACAGTCGGTAATACTGGAGGTGGCAACCTTATCATCGGCACGATCACTTCTCCTTCCCTTCCCTTTATTAAAAAAACGGACAATTGCTCCGGGAAGACCATTGCTCCTCAAAGTTCCTGTAAATTAGTCTATCGGTTTGCCCCGACTTCTGAAGGAACCTTTGCCGGCAACTCGAACATCCCTTCCAATGATCCTTCCAAGGATTTGGTCACAGTGACGCTAAGCGGAAGTGGTGTTTCTGGACCTCCACTTTATATCAATCTACTCAGTCCCCCGAACGGCGAAGGATTTGATATTTGTACGTACTATAACCTACCTGCATTTCAGTGGAACCCTAGCGAGACTTTTAAGAGTTCGGTAGTTCAGTTCTCCTTACAAGAAGATTTTTCGACGGTCCCGTTAAAAGTCAACGGAAAAAAGGGAGCCAGCGAACTTGTCATCCCATCTTCCTCATGGAAGAAGGTCCTTGTTCTTCCTGGGACGAGCGGTGGGACAGTCTACTGGAAGGTGGTCGGAACCATGACCGACGGAACCATGGTGGAAAGCGATGTTTTCTCCCTCACCGTGGAAGGCCCTAAAATGGTTTCAAATCCCATGATTTCTCCCACAAGCAAAACAACTCCTCCATTCCCCACACTCACCTGGGAAAACAACTGCAACATAAAGTTCAAGGTCTGGTTTGGTAATGATCCGGATTTTTCAAAACATGGGATAAAGAAGACCGCTTTATCTTTCAATATCAAGAATCCCAATGATAATGAAGGACTATTTACAAAAACACTCACGTCATCTCAATGGACGACAATTAGGAGACTGGTAGGCGATGTGAATGGTTCCTCTATTTATTGGTATATAGAGTCCTGGGATGCCTTGAACCGGTCTACCAAGACAGAAGTAATGAGCTTTGTTCTAACAGATTAACTTATTACCCGGAGCATATATTTGTTTGCATCCCCCCCTTTAGAAAAGGGGGGTAAGGGGGGATTTATAAGCTTGGAAAATCCCCCTATGTCCCCCTTTGCCAAAGGGGGATCGTTCATACTAAATTTAAAAATAGTTATTGAGAAATGCAAACAATATAATGCTCCCCTTAATAGAATGGAAGGATCTGGGTACTTGCGTCACCATAATTTCCAAGGAAGGAAGAAATTCGGTGCAACCTTTTTAGAATTTCGAAAAATTGGGCCTGCTACAGAGATTTGGATAACTTTTCCGGGGATGACGGTTACTTTCTTTGTTGGCCTTTTTCCCTTGACCTTTTTGATGAGAATGATTAGATTTGGAAAGGTAGGGAATTTCTAATATTATTCCTGGGGAATGGGAATTCTTATGATCCTCTTCAAAAAGTAAGAGAGAAAATTCAAGGGGAGGGATGAAAATGAGAATCAGGGATATCATGACAAAGAATCCGATTACAGTGGATAGTGAGACATTGGTTTTGGATGCCCAAAAGATAATGAAAGAAAGCAATATTCGAAGACTTCCCATAGTCGACAAAGGCAAATTAGTTGGAATCGTTACTCAGCACGATCTCCTCCAGGCCTCGCCTTCACCAGCTACATCATTGAGTGTCCATGAATTGAACTACCTTCTTGCAAAAATGAAGGTAAAGGAAGTGATGAAGAAGAACCCTGTGACCTTCACCCCGGATACGCCTTTTGAAGAAGCTTTAAGGATTGGACAGGAGAAGAAAATCGGTTCGTTCCCAGTGATGGACAAGGGAAAACTGGTCGGTATCGCAACCGAATCTGACATCGTCAGGTTTCTGACCCGTTCATTAGGCTTAAGGGAGGAAGGATCGAGAATTACGATTGAGGGATTGGGTGGGAAGTTGAGTGATCTTGAGAGGATTATTTCGATCATCAATCAACATGGGACCATCATTTTAAGTATGATCTCCTTGCCCAGATCTGAAAAGAAGGACTGGATGATTGTCCTTCGATTAAAGACGAGTGATCCCGACCCGATCGTCAAAGACTTTAAGAAAGCCGGCTTTAATGTTACCTATTCGGCATGGTTTCGTTGTGAAACAGGAGAGGCTTGAAGTCGTTTAAGAAGAGGACGGGAAAGAATGAGAGCTCTGAAAAACTATTACACGCTCTCTTGATTACACAGATTTTAAAAGAGGATTACATAGATTTTCCTAATTTTCCGATGCATTTCGTATCTGTGTAATCGGTCCCTAATCGATGTAATCAGAGATTTCTGGACTTTTTCAGAAATCTCAAGAGATTTGTTTGCTAACATTATTGCCTAAGAAAATCACGAGAGGATTCCTTTAGTCTTAAGAAGTTCATGCCAGCGGTCTAAAAGCGCTTTGCGTTGGAGAAGGGAGATCTTCGGATAAAAGATCTCCTCCTCACGTATCAAAGGTCTAATCTCTTCTATATCTTCCCAAAAGCCCATTTGGAGTCCGGCTAAAAAAGCGCCTCCCAGAGCTGTTGCATCAGCAATGGAAGAATGGTGAATCGGTACACCGAGAAGGTCTGCCTGGAACTGAAGCAACGGACGACGGGCCGCCCCTCCTGCGGCAGTGATTCGATAGATTTGGAGGTCTGGGAGGCTTTGCAGCCGATCCAAAATATCTGCCACTAAGAAAGCGATCGACTCCATGCCTGCTCTCAGTTGGATTTCCGGTGAAGGGCTATCCCCTTTCCCTTCAAACTCTGTCAGGACTGTCTCTTTCCAGTAAGGTGCTGCAATTCCATACATCCCAGGCACCATGAACCACCCTTGTGATGATGGGGCCATCCGTTCTTCCCAATTCTTCGATACCTCTGAAATACCTCTCTCTTTTTCAAACCATTCGAAGAGGGAACCAACCGCATTCACAGTGCCTTCTGCCGTATAGATGACTTCATTTTTGGTAGAATGGGCAATATTGGTCAAAAGGCCTTTCACAATGTGAGGTACTGAACCAATATGGGTGAGGACCCCTGCCGAGGTGCCATAGTTGATTCCGCACTGACCCTTCTCAAACCCTCCCAGTCCCAGCAACGCTGCTTGATGATCTCCTACGGAACAACCAATCGGGATGGATTTGTTTTTAAATTTATATTGTCCATAGAGATGGCAAGTGGGCCAGACCTCAGGCAGTATAGATTCGGGAATTTTAAAAAGATCAAGCAATGTTTGATCCCAGCGTCTTTGACAAATATTAAAAAAGAGAGTTCGGCCGGCAATCGATTCATCGGTCGCACAAACCCTTTCCTCTGTCAGATGCCAAAGAAGAAAACTGTTCCAAGGAGAAAAAATGACTTCCCTTTGTTTGATTAATTTTGAAATCTTGGGGTCATTCTTTAGAAGCCATAAGAATTTAGGACCTCCATAGTGTCCTGTCAAAGGCAATCCAGTCATTTCATAGATTATCGATGTATGAGAAGCCAAGTCTTGGCAGAGATCTTTAGCCCTTAAATCCTGCCATGAGATGATCGGAGTAAAGGTCTCACCGCTCTTTCGATCCCAGAGGAGAAAAGATGATCGCTGACAGGCCAAACCGATGGATAGGATCTCTTTGCCATCGGCATAGATAGAAGAGACCACTTCCTCTAATGCTGCTCGGGTCTCCCCAAGCACATGAACAGGGTCCTGCTCAACATACCCGGGTCGAGGCCTTTCAATCTTTAGTGATCGGAATGATCGATAACTTTGATGGCCCTGATGATCGAAGGCAAGAACCTTGGTCGCTGAACTTCCCTGGTCAATGGTGACGATGAAAGAGTTCAACGGTATCTCGTTTGAAGAATCTTGATCAAGCGCTCAGGATGGTCCGTGATGATCCCATCAACCCCCATATTGAGGAAGTGTTCCATGTGTTCCTCCGTATTGAGGGTCCAGACAAAAACCATAACTCCTTGCTGGCGAGCTTTGGAAATATTGGTTTGTGTCAGAACTGTTCCACGGCAACTCAATACGGGGATAGGTCTTCCTCCAGTCGCCTCCTGAGGGAAACTCCAAGACTTGCTGTAGATCAAAGCCACTGGGACGCGGGGATTCTTTTCTCTGATCCTTTCAATGGCCGAAAGATCAACGGAAGCAAAGAGCACCCGATTCAACATCCCAGCCTTTTCCACTTCTTGGAGAGAGCGATCGGCTAAATCCATCATGCTATATTGGCCCAGATCTCCTCCCTTAAGCTCAATATTTAGGAGGATTTGGCCACGGGTCAACTCTAACACCTCTTTAAGTGTAGGGATCCACTCTCCAGAAAATTGAGAGCCAAACCAAGAACCCGCATCTAATTGTTTCAATTCATTGAGTGTATAGTGAGAGATCTTCCCTTTCCCATTCGTTGTCCTATTTAAGCTGTCATCATGGATCACCACAATCTGCCCATCGCTGGAGAGATGGACGTCCAGTTCAATCATATCAACAGCCAAATCCATGGCCTTTTTGAAGGCAGCCATGGTATTTTCCGGTGCACCGCCTGAAAAACCCCGGTGGGCGACCATAAATACCGGAAATTTTCCAGACCATGGAAGACCCATTAAAACATTGGATTTATGAGTCGAACAACTCATGATACCTCCCATCCATAATGTGGTTAGGATAAGGAACGTCTTTCCTATAATCGGACTCCTCTCTTTCACTTCTCGCTCTCGATTAAACCGTGGACAAACCAGCGTTGCATCAAAATAACCACCAGCACTGGCGGCAAAAGAGCCATCATCGCAGCGGCCATAACAAGGTTCCACTCTGGAGGCTGTGTCCCAGTGGGAACCGTTGAAGCAATGCCAACCACCACGACTTTCATCTTTTCAGAACTCGTCACCATGAGAGGCCAAAGATACTGGTTCCAACCGTAGATGAACATGACCACGAAAAGAGCTGCGATGTTCGCTCCAGAGTTGGGAAGAAGAATCGACCAGAGAAAACGCAATGGCCCTGACCCGTCGATTTTTGCCGCATCCACCAACTCGTCGGGAATGGTGAGATAAAATTGGCGGAAAAGAAATGTGGCGGTAGCCGAAGCGATGAGAGGAATGGTCAGCCCTGCATAGGTATCGACCCAGCCCATGCTCGCCACCACTTGATAAGTGGATATGATCCGAACCGGAACGGGAAGCATTAATGTGATGAAGATCAGCCAGAAAGCAATCTGCTTGCCCCGGAAATTGAAGTAGACGATGGCAAAAGCTGAGAGGATGGAGATGAGAATCTTGCCTAAGCTAACCGTAAAGGCAACAATCCCACTATTGATGAGAAGCTGACCCATATGGATGCGGTTCCAGACTTTTATATAATTCTCCAGAAAATAAATCGAAGGCAGCAGCCTTTGAGGTTTTTGAATCGATTCTTCCATGCTCTGGGTACTGATCACAAAACCATAATACAGGGGAAACCCGATCAAACAGACCGAGATGATGAGCAGGAGATGAATGATCAATTTTCTCCAATTTTTTCGAGTTCTGGTACTCTGCTTCAAAGCCATATCGTTCATCAATAGAAGACCTTTCTTTCGGTATATCGGAATTGGAGGACGGTTAAGAAGATCACCAGAGCCATCAAAATGACGGACTGAGCTGCAGAAGTACCAATCCTCATATTGACGAACCCATCTAAGTACGTTTTATAAACCATAATGGTTGTTGAATCGCCAGGGCCTCCCTGGGTGACCGCATGGATAATACCAAAGGTTTCGAAGAAGGAAAAAACCATATTCATGATTAAGAGAAAAAAGGTGACCGGTGATAACAAGGGGAAGGTGATCCAGCGGAAAAGTTTTATTCCACTTGCTCCATCCACCTTTGCTGCATCCATTACAGATTTTGGAATGGTTTGAAGCCCGGCAAGGAAAAAAGCAACATTGTAGCCCAGATGGGCCCACATCGCAGCAAAGATCACCAACAGGATGGCTATCCATCCCTTAAGAAGCCAATTGAATTCATAGGTCGTTACCATCGAAAGCACATAAGTGAGAATTCCGTAAGAAGGATGGAAGATGAAGAGCCAGATAATGCCTGAGACAGGCGGAGCAATGCCGTAGGTCCAAAGCATCGCCGTCCGGTAGAAGGGAAGCCCCATGATTTTCTGGTTGGCTAAAGTAGCCAGGAAGAGTGAGAAGGACAAGCCTAAGAATGTCACTCCGATGGAAAAGACGAAGGAATGGAACACGCTCCGATGGTACTCAGAGGAGACAAGGAGGCTAATAAAATTCTGCACCCCCACAAAGATCTGCCTGTCACCAAAGGGGGAAACCTGAAATACGGAAAGTCGCAGGGAATCAAAGGCAGGCCAAAAGAAGAAAACCAGAACAACCAGCAATTGCGGTGCAATCAGGAGGTAGGGAAGCCATCGATTTTTAAATATGCCCCTCTTCATGACAAATTGGGGAGGATGTCACCATCCCCCCCACTTCTCCATTGGCCAAGGACAATCTACAGCCCCGGCCTATTTATACATCGCTGCAAATTCTTTTAACATTTCGTTACTCTTCTTCACTGCTTCGTCTAACCCCTGTTGGGAGGTCTTCTTTCCGGCCACGACGTTTTCTATCTCTGCTTCAATGATATCGCGGATGGCCGGGAGATTTCCGAGACGGACGCCCTGGCTATTTTGGGTTGTTTTCCCTTTGGTGATCTGGGCAAAGGCAGTCCACATGTTGGGATTTTTCTTAAAATGGCCGGATGCCTCAAGAGCCTTTAACGCAGAATTACTAATGGGTAAATATCCTGTTTCGGCATGCCACCAGGCCTGTTGTTCGGTCTTGCCAAGAAATTCGAAAAATTTGGCCACCGCCTTATACTCTTCTGGTTTGTGCCCTTTCATCACCCAGAGGCTTGCTCCCCCGATGATGGAATTGCCCACTGGGTATCCCGCTATTCTCGGTAAATTTCCAGTGCCCCATTCGAATTTGGCCGTTTTAGTTAGGGTCCCAACGAGGGCGGTTGAGGCAAGACCAATGGCTGCTTCACCATTGATGATAGGTTGGTCACCTTTGCTTCCTCGTCCTGAGTAGGTGAATATTCCTTCGTCTTTCCAACGACTGAGCAGATCCAGTATTTGTCCTCCTAATCTCCCGTTGATTCTCAATGTAGTGGCAAAACCAGCAAAGCCATTATCTTTGTCTGCAAAGGGTTGATCGTGCCAGGCGTGCATATTCTCCATAAGTATCCAGGAAGGCCACGAAATGGTAAACCCGATCTTAGAAGCACCCGAGAGGACAACTGCCTTTGAGCACTTTTCAATCTCATCGAAAGTCGCTGGAGGTTTCTCAGGATTAAGCCCGGCTTTTTTAAACATGGTCTTATTATAGTAAAGAATGGCCGTTGAAGAGTTGAATGGCATCGAGTAAAGATTCCCCTTAAAAGAGTAATAAGATTTGACAACACTGAGAAAATCAGCCCAGTTGATATTGATCCCCTGGTCCTTCATTAGTTGATAAACTGGATAAATGGCACCTGAGGAGAGCATCGTCTGAGTTCCTACCTCAAAAACTTGTATAATATGAGGATGGGTCTTGGCCCGGTAGGATGCAACACCAGCGGTCAGTGTCTCCGGATAAGATCCTTTATAAACCGCATTGACCACATATTCAGTCTGACTGGCATTAAATTTGTTGGCAATTTCATTCACCCTTTCACCCAAAAAACCTGTCATAGCGTGCCACCATTGGATCTCTGTTTTAGCCAGTGCCACCGTGGGAATGACAATAAAAAACACAGAAAGAAGAATCAGACTAAAAACCTTTGTTTTCATAACTTCACCCCCTATTGAATTTAAATTTAGTACCTACTTGTATCATGGAACCAGATGAATGTCCAAACCTTGCCCATTTTTTATTAAAATTTAGCCTATTCTTTACAAAAAATGGAAAAAAGTCAAGTGAATATTGGCCCTTGGAACGATAAGAGCTTGACATATATAATTAATACTTTTATCATTTCCGTTTAAAAGATGGGATTATAGACTATTTGGAGGCAAAGGAAGGAAAGTTATGAAGTCCGGTAAACACATAAGAACCATTATCGGATCTATTTGTATTATCATCAGCATTGTCATCATTGGTTGCAGCACATTGACCGAGGTGAAAGTGCCGCCGGGTAATTATAATCCTGTATTCACTGGAGACTATAGCGTATACAAAGGGAAGCACGTCTACCTCATGAATTTCGATAACCAGGCAAATGACACGAGTATTTGGTACTACTACAGCCTGGACAAGAAATTCAGCTACTCCACCAACGACACCATTCACAACTACTTCTGGTATGTCTTCCGGAATGCCTTTGCGAAAGCAGGGATGCGCGTTTCCAACGTGGACAACCCCGACCTCACAGCACCCGCTATGTGGATAACCCTTCTCTCCATCACAGACGTCAGTTACTCTGTGAGGGTGACCGTTCAGAAAACGGGTACAACCATCCTTGCAGAGAAATACACTATCCAGGAGCTACCACTTGAAGAAAAAGACCGCAACCTTGCTGTCCTTGAACAGCGGTCTTAGAGGATGACAAACAGGTTAATTGAGACCATCATGAAAGATCCACGATTCCGAAAGGTTTTGACAGAACCTTGAGGCGGTATCGATATTAAGGATCCCTCCGAGGAAAGCACCTGTGCCTCCAGGATCTCTCATCTCATGACGATACCTCTCCGCTATGTCATTGTTATTCCGGCTTACAACCATGGGACGCAAGTGCGGAGGGTAGTAGAAAAAACCCTCCAGCTCGGGCTGCCTGTCATTGTGGTGGATGATGGATCAACAGACTCTACTCCCCAGGTTCTTGCTTCGCTTTCTAACATCACAGTTATACGCCATCAGGAGAATCAGGGTAAAGGGGCCTCCCTACTTACAGGGTTTGTCGCAGCTCTCCGGTTAGCCGACTGGGTCATCACGATTGATGCCGACGGCCAACACAATCCAGAAGATATCCTTCCTCTGATCCAGGCAGTCCCCGAGGGGCAGCGGCCTCTCGTGATTGGGAAACGGACTGAGATAGGGCATGGAAATGTGCCTTGGACCAGCCGATGGGGGCGAAGATTCGCCAACTTCTGGGTCTGGGCCTCATGCGGGAGATGGCTTTCCGATTCCCAGTCCGGATTGCGGGTTTACCCCCTCCCTGAGACCCTTCACCTTGGGACCAAGGCCAGGAGATACCAGTTTGAGGTGGAGGTTCTGGTTCGGGCAGTATGGCGTGGGATTCCCATTGTTGAGGTCCCTGTGCATGCCCTCTATGGGCCTGTTGGGGAGAGGGTCTCTCATTTTAGACCAGGGCTGGATTTCTGGCGCAACACTCGGACCTTTACCCGGCTGGTCGCCATGAGGGTCCTCATCCCCTCAAGACTACGGAAATGAAAAGAATTCAAACCATCGTGGAAGGAAAATGTCCATGGCAAGGGGAAATACTCGTTTTTAATAATTAAAGGTTCTACAACAGGCTCATTTAAATCCATTATTTTTGAGTAATTGAGAAGATGCCCCAGCGTAGATACCGCTTGCCTTTACCACTGATCATGATCGTCTTCGTTGGCGTGGTGGTACTCTTTCTCATCGGGCGGTACCGCGTCTTGATCGATTCGGACATTGTCGCCTCCCTCCCTCAGGGCGACCCCCTCATTTCTGATGCCCGTTATATCATCGATAACCATCCCATCCAGGATCGCGTGGTTATCGACATCGGGCACCGGCACAGTGACCTCGGTCTCCTCATCACCGGGGCGGAGTTTGTGGAAAAGCACTTGAGGGAGAGTGGCCTTTTCAAGACCGTGGGCTTGAGCCAGCATCAACAACTCTTTCCCGAACTGATTTCCTATGTGACGGACCATTTCCCCATCCTGTTCAGCGAGCGGGATCTCAAGGAGAAGGTTGAACCTCTCCTCTCACCCGAGAATGTTCGCCAGACCCTCCTGAATACCTACGCAATATTGACCAGTTTGGAAGGGATTGGTCAGGCGTCTCTTATCGCCCGGGATCCCCTCGGTCTCCGGAATATTGTTCTCCAGCGGTTGTCGACACTTGGGGCTTCGAAAAATGTCACCATAGTCCAGGGACAGCTTCTATCGGCGAACAAAAAACACCTCCTCGTCATCGCCGAACCTGTCACCTCCGGTTATGATACTGCCCTTTCGCGGAAGATCTCGACCCTGATTGAGGATATCAGTACACAACTGAATCGACAACATACCGGGCCGGATACCTTCACTCTGACCCATGTGGGGGCCTACCGGGCCGCCTTGGATAACGAGACGGCGGCGAAGACGGGTACCCACCGAGCCGTCTTCATTTCCACGATTGCCATTGCCTTGCTACTCCTCCTAAGCTTTCCGCGGCCGTGGATTGGCCTGCTGGCTCTGCTTCCGGCCTTTGGGGGGACGGTAGTGGCCTTGTTCGTTTACTCACTTTTCCAGAAATCCATTTCCATCCTAGCCATCGGCTTTGGTGGCGCTATCATCTCTTTCACAGTGGATTACGGGATCGCCTACCTCCTGTTTCTCGACCGTCCTTATGAAACCTATGGCCTTAAAGTGACCAAGGAAGTCTGGTCCCTTGGCCTGCTGGCTATGCTGACGACAGCGGTCAGTTTCGCCTTCCTTTTCATTGCCGGCTTCCCCGCCCTCTCCCAGCTTGGTGTGTTTGCCGCCCTGGGCGTCGTCTTTACTTATATCTTCGTCCACGCCGTCTATCCCTTCCTTTTCCCGATTGTATTGCCGGCGAAGCGCAACGGAATCCTCCCCCTACAGCGAATTGCCGACAAATCAGCAAGAGGTGGGATGGGGGCTATCTGTGTGGCTGTTCTTTTCGGAGTAATAATGCTCTTTTTTGCAAAACCCGATTTCCGGGTAGACCTTCAGTCCTTGAACACCGTAAGTCCACAGACCCGGGCGGCGGAGAAGTTGATCCGGGACGTCTGGGGCGATGTCGACAACCGGGTATCTCTCGCTGTCGAGGGGAAAACAATCCAAGAACTCCAGGGAAAAGAGGACCAGCTCGCAGACCTTTTAGAAGATGAGATGGCCAAGGAGACTGTGGCCTCGGCCTTTGTCCCATCGATGGTTTTTCCCGGTGAACATCGGGCAAAAGGGAATTTCGCTGCCTGGCAGGCCTTTTGGACGAAGGAGCGTGTCAACCGCCTCCGGCAGGTTGTCAAATCCCTTTCGCCCCAATTGGGTTTTACTCCAGGGGCCTTTGCCTCTTTCTTCACGGCCGTTGAGGAAAAGGCGTTCCGTGTACCCGGGATCCCACCGACCTTTTTTCCCCTTCTCAGCATCGATAAGCGCCCTGGAAGAGGCTGGACGCAATACTCTATGGTCCAACCAGGCGCTGCCTATAAAGGGGCTGCCTTTTACAAAAGCGTTGTCAAAAAGGACCTTGCGAAGGTCTTCGACCCCGTCTTGTTTAGCGATCGGCTGGGGGAGATAATCCTGAACGGCTTTATCCGGGTGGCACTAATCGTGGGGGTGACGACCTTCCTTGTGGCTCTCCTATACCTCTTTCACTGGCGTTTGACCTTGGTCGCCCTGGTGCCGACGCTATTCTCCCTCATCTGTACAATCGGGACCCTCCGTCTCCTAAGGCAGACTCTCGGTATCCCCGTCATCATGGTCGCTGCAGTTGTCATCGGAATGGGGACAGACTATGCCCTATACCTCGTCCGGGCCTACCAACGGTACATGGATGAGCACCACCCATCTATGGGTCTGATCCGCCTGTCCGTATTTTTGTCCTTTGCAACGACCTTCATCGGTTTCGGGGTCCTTGCCCTCTCCGGCCATGCTCTCCTCAAGACCGCCGGAATGGCCCTGGCCCTTGGTATCGGCTATTCCTACTTGGGCACAGTCGCCTTCGTTCCGCCCTTCTTAAAAAGGATCCTCGCCCCTGTGGAGTTTAGTAACGCGCCTGTAATGCTGGGCTCGAAACAACACTTCAAGCGGGCTATCCACCCATACAGGCACATGGAGCCTTACCCTCGCCTCTTCGCCCGGTTCAAGATCCTCATGGATCCTATGTTCCCCCGCCTTGCCGATTTTGTGAGGCCGGGGTGGAAGGTGATCGACGTGGGCTGCGGTTATGGCGTCCCTGCAGCCTGGCTCCTGGCCATCTATCCTGACCTAAGGTTCCTCGCATGTGATCCCGATGGAGAGCGAGCGAGGGTTGCAGAGAAAGTCATTGGTAAAAAGGGAAAGGTGCACCCTTGCAGAGGAATGGACCTGCCTCTGGAGAATGAAAGGGCAGATGCAGTCCTACTTCTGGATGTCCTTCACTACCTCTCAGACCAGGAGCTTATGGAATTTTTAGGCCGGGCCCGGCCAGTGCTTCATGGGGGAGGGTGTTTGATCATTCGAGTAACCATTCCAGGGGAGGGGTTCCACCTATTCCGCTTTGTCGAGGTGTTGAGACTGAGGTTCAAAGGAGGGAGGCATTATTTCAGGAGCGTAGAACAGAACATCCAAATCCTCGAAGAGGCAGGCTTCAAGGTGGAACTCGTGGAGGTCACTGCGCCTCGGAGAGAGGAGACCTGGTTTATCGCCAGTGTCGGCGATCGATGAAGCCCGCCCTTTAGCAGGTTCCTGAAAAAGTCAAATTTCCATAGGCTGCTCAAAAATGCCCAGATGCAAGGCTTCTCCTTCGACAAGCTCAGGATAAACTCACCTGAGGGACGAGGGATGAGGGGTGCCGTTGCGACGAATAAGGAGCAACTCTTGGCACGCCCGTGAGACGGTGAGCGGGCCGGAAGGCGTCGCGACGAATAAGGAGCGACTCCTTGCCACGCCGCCGAGACGGTGAGGCGGCCGGATGACGCCGCAGATGGGCGTTTTTCAGCAGCCTCTTAGACCAGACTGAGGACTAATGAAGTGTTGACCCCGCCGAATGCAAAATTGTTGCTTACGCCTACACTAAAACCTTGATCCCAAGATTCGCCCATGACGTGTTTTAACGGTGGTAGGGTAGGGTCTGGATTCACGAGATTTAACGTAGAAGCGATGAACCCTTCCTGCATCATCAGGAAGGTGGCAATGGCCTCGATGGCCCCACAGGCCCCCATGGTGTGACCCATGTAACCTTTGATGGAAGTAACCGGGACATTCGGCCCGTAAATTTTGTTGATGACGATTGCCTCAACTTCATCTCCATGGCTCGTAGCCGTTGCATGGGCGTTCACGTGCTGGATTTCCTCTGGATTACGCCTGGCGTCTTTTAGCGCAGCTACCACACATTCTTCCATAGACCGAGCATCCAAGTTTGTAAGATGCATACCGCTCCCATTCGTCCAGAAGCCTTCAATCTCGCCTAAGATTGGTGCGCCTCGATTTTTGGCCCGCTCGTACTCCTCAAGAATCAAAGTTGCTGCCCCCTCGGCCACCACGAGGCCGTCCCTATTCACATCAAAGGGCCGTGGGGTTTCTGACGGCCGGTCATTGTAATTGGATGAGGTGGCCATCATTAAGTCAAACACTGCGGCAGATAGGAAGTCTACCTCATCTGCTCCACCTGTTATCATGATGTCTGCCTTTCCAGTCTTGATCGCCTCGTATCCAAATCCAATCCCCTGGGAGCCGGAAACACAGGCTGTACAGGAGGCCATGAAAGGCCCCCTCGTATGAAATAGAAGAGAGAGATTGGCCGCACAAGTATGACTCATGCATTTCAGGTACCACGATGCCGGTATGCCTTCGAGGCTACGGTTCTGAATGATCTTGCTTATATAATCCATTTGATTACTGGTACTTCCTTCGGTTGATCCGTAAGAGACTCCACAAATCTGCGAAGCGATTTCCTCTTCGCTTAGGCCTGATGTCTTGACAGCGTCAATGGCTGAGAGGGCAGCCAAGATTGCCACTCTGCCCATGCTCCGCCGGCATGGTCGGGAGATTATTTCCTCTTCACCTTCAATATGACACAATCCGGCCACACGGGTACGTAAACGCTTGATGTTTTGCCACTCGGGCATTATGTATATCCCGCTTCGGCGCTCTTTGAGCGATTTTAAAAATTCTTCAAGGGTATTGCCAATAGGAGACCTTATCCCCATTCCTACGACGACGACTCTTCTTTTATTTTCCATTTTTTGAATTCTCTGGTTAAAAACCTTTCGTAAATAGCATCCGCAGGATTCTCGAGATTCTTCTTCGTCTGATTTTTAGGGCTGTGCTATCATCATTTCAACTGTTCGTTACCGGATAAAGCTTCCTGGATTTCTTCAGGAATCTTAAAAGCCATCTCCATGTCCGGTACGAGAAGCGCTACTTGTTCACTTCGGCCTCTGGCGCAGACTTTGCCGTTAGATATTAGCTTTATCTCAAAATCCAAGACGATCTTGACTCTAGATTCCTTGAGCACCGCTGTGCAGGTGAACTCATCGTCCAACCTTAAAGGTCGAATATGCTTGACCATGGAGCGGATCACCGGAAAAACGTACCCCTTTTCTTTCATGTAGTGTTGTAAATCCATTCCGCATTCTCTAAAAAGCGCCTGTCGGGCCAGTTCAAAGTATTTTAAGTAATGACCATGCCAGACGACCTGCATGAGGTCCACATCATGATAAGGCACCCTCAACCTGACACTGGTCGAAACGGATTGAACCATTTTTCTCACAAAAATATTTCAATAAGAATTAGAAAGAGTAAATCCAAACCTACGGTCTTCCCCGGAAATCCTTTAACAAAGTTTTTCGATTTTTCAAGAATCGAGATTGCCATAGCAATCCTTATCACTAATAAAATTATCATATTATGAATATTATTTCAATTTCTTAACGCCCGCCGACCTGATATCTTCGGGTTATCTTGACATGACTCCCTCTTCCTCGCTATCATTCTCATTATCATGCTCAATAAGGTCGAGTCCTTTTGCCCGTGAATGAAATGAGTCCTTGCTTCACTTCTACTCTCTTTCTCATGGAAGATTTGACCCCTTGGTCGGGGATCGATCGGCTCCAGTCGGCCTGTCTTGGGATGACGCTCCTCGATATAGAAACCCCTTTTCCCATGGAGGAGCATCTCTTCACCCCGCGGGAAGCAGCAATAGCTCTGAGGATGGGGCCACGAAGGCGGAAGGCCTTCACCGCAGCAAGGGTGGCCCTGAAGAGATTAGCCCGGCAACTTGGCCTCGTGGAAGAAAGGAGGTCTGACCGGACAATTGAAACCCTTGGCCCTGATGGCGTGAGGCCCTGCCTTGCTGAGAGTGGGTTATACTGTTCGGTTTCCCACAGTGTCCGGCTGGTGGTGGCGGTTGCACACAGTCATCCGATTGGTGTCGATCTTGAGGCAGTTTCAAAGAAGGCGCTAAGGACTTGGCATCTCTTCATGTCACCGAGGGAATGGGACCTGATTTCGCTGTCCAGTCCGGGCCCGGAGAGGACCGCGACTCGGGCCTGGACCATTAAGGAGGCAGCAGCCAAGGCATTGGGTCTCCATCTATTTCAGGCCATCCGAGAGGTGGAGGTGGTCAGAGTGGGTGAGGAAGAAGGGGGGATGAGGTATCAAGAAAAGGCATACCCTGTAAGGCACAGCGAAGGAGATGGCTATGTAATCACTCTAATCACCTGTGATGACCTTTAAAGCTGAGATCTCATTTGCCCTGATCAGTACTTCACTTGATTGCCAGTATCAAGATTGGTCTTGTCCTGCAAATAACACTTACTTATTAGCAATCGAGGCACGCTTTAAAAATCGAAGATTTCCGGAATCATGCATGTTTGTTCAACATATGAGAATCAAATTGAAACATTTTCAAGAGTCTGAAAACAAAAGATAGATAGCAGATAGTGAGGCCTCCCCACAAGGGTTCCAGGTCGTCCCCTTCGATTATCTCCTGCACCGACTAACAGATAAATCAATAACGTGCAATGATCGATAACTTCCGGAGGAAATCTACGGTTAATATTGAAAGAAAATAGCCAGGGATACATTTAGAAAACACATGTTTCTAAAATTCAGGAATAATGTAGTTACCACAGAGCGGCAGTGATACAATCCTATACAGGGAGAACAGCTAGTCGTTCAGTAGGAGGTGATCAATGCACATTGGCAAACCTCGCCCGCAAAACTGCCCGCGAAAAATAATAAGCACCTCTCTTTTTGATGCTGGTCTCAAGTGCATGACCAAATGCTTTCTTCGATCACAAGGTGAACCAAGAGCGGGCAACGCCTATGCTGACTGGGTTATGGGTCAGAACGAGTCTTACCGGAAGGAAGGGCTCAAACGCCTGATAGCGGAAGCCACACAAGATGATTGCATCATTGATTCGCCTGAAATGGGAAACCTGAGAGCCTCAAAATGGCAGCTGGCCGTGAACTTAGTGGTCAGCGCGCAGAATCTGGAATCCAGTCTACACGCAGTTGAACGGGTTCAGTCTCAGGGGAGGGGCAAGCCTACTCAGTTCATCCCGATTAGATTTGTTTTCTCTAATAAAATCACCAGGGCTGATAGAGTTCTAATGGCATTCGATGCCCTTGTGCTCTCAGAAACGCTGGGCCGTGAGATTGGCCACGGCAGGATAATCTACGGGGACAACCATGCCGATCTGAAGGTAAGAATCTCTCCCTTGGCGAAGGAAGTACGAAAACGGATCATAAAGGTTGAAGCCGTGTTATCCAGCGATTCTCCGCCTGACCTTGTTCTAAATCGACATTGTGTCGAGTGCGAGTTCCAGGGCCTATGCAGGCAAAAGGCCACAGAGAAAGACGACCTTAGCCTGTTGAATGGTATGAACGAGCAGGATCGAAAAAGGTTTAACAGCAAAGGCATTTTCACCGTCACGCAACTCTCCTACACTTTCAGGCCGCGCCGAAGAGGAAAGCGGCGCCCTAACAAGCGCGAAAAGTACCACCATTCCCTTAAAGCACTATCAATCCGAGAGCACAAAATCCACATCATCGGCAGGCCGGAACTAAAAATAGAAGGTGTACAGGTATTTATGGATGTTGAGGGGCTTCCGGACCGGGACTCATATTATCTGATAGGGCTACGCTACAAGACTTCTACTGGGATGATTCAACACAGCCTATGGGCCGACAGACCGGATGAAGAGGAGAAGATATGGACGGATTTTCTCAGTATTTTGTCAGGAATCGACAACCCTACCCTGATTCACTACGGCAGTTTTGAGACCACATTTATAAAACGAATGTGCACCCGATACGGACAACCTCCAGAGGGCTCACAAATGGCCAAAGCCATCGGATCGATGGTCAATCTCGTATCCATTATTTTTGCTCAGATATATTTCCCTACATTCTCGAACGGGTTGAAAGAGATTGCCGAGTATCTGGGATTCACACGGTCAACTCCTATAGCTTCTGGGGTGCAAACGATCGCCTGGCGTTATGGATGGGAAGCCACGCAAGAACCCTCTTTGAAGGGGGGAATTCTCTCTTACAACGCACAAGATTGTGAGGCACTCCAAATAGTGACAAGCAAGATACGTGATTTGGCTCAAACACTTCACGAGGGGGAAAGCCAATCCCTAAAGGATGTAGTGGACACAGAAACACTGAAGCGTGATCACCCATCCGGGTTTAAACGCAACATCTTTTTCTTCCCAGAGTTGGATATCATTAATAAAGCTGCATATTGGGACTATCAACGGGAACGAGTTTACGTGAAGTCAAATGCACACCTAAAAAGAGCTTTAATTCCTTCCCTGAAGATTAGAAAAGTCTTATTACCTAACCAGACAATCGACTGTCCTCCGCCCCGCTCTTGTCCGCGTTGCAACTCTATTAGATTCCATGCGGACGGTAAAAAGAGTAAAACAGTTGCTGACCTAAAGTTCATGAAGCACGGAATAAAGAGGTGGATCGTCCTCTACCGTTTTCACCGGTATAAATGCCTGAGATGTGGAGCCACGTTCCTTCCCGAAGAGAGATATTGGACAGGCAGCAGATTTGGCCCTGGGATAGTGGCTTATTCGCTTTACCAGAACATCGGACTACGTCTACCACAAAGAAGTGTTCAGCATAGTATAAACAGGTTGTTCGGTTACAACCTTTCAACTGGATTGGTACGCCGCATCAAGGCGAAGGGAGCTTTCATATATCAAGAGACTTACGAAGCACTGGTCACACGGTTATGCAATGGGGAACTGATCCACATTGATGAGACGAAAGTCAGTGTGGGGGGAAAGGCTGGCTTTGTGTGGGTCTTAGCAAACATAGAAGAAGTGGCCTATATTTATAGCGAGACCCGCGAAGCGGATATGTTGCACAGGTTGCTTAAGGACTTTAGGGGTGTTTTGGTATCGGACTTCTATGCCGCCTACGACGGGGTTCAGTGTCCTCAACAGAAGTGCTTGATTCACCTAATCCGTGATTTGAATGATGCGGTTCTGAAATCTCCTTTTGATGAGGAATTGAAAAGTCTGGTAAAGGGGTTTACCGGCTTGCTAAAACCAATGGTGGAAAGCGTTGATCGTCATGGCCTGAAAAGTTATTTTCTGAGGAAGCACCTCGTAGCCGTAAATCGTTTTTACCGGCGACTCTCAGGAACAGTATTTCAGAGTGAGTCAGCAGTAAAGTTCAAGGAACGTTTCGAGAAAAATAGAGATAAACTGTTCACATTTCTGGCTTACGATGGAGTGCCTTGGAATAACAACAATGCTGAGCGCGCCATTAAGGCTTTTGTGATGCTTCGCCATGTAATCGATGGTGTTACTTCAGAAAGTGGACTTCGAGACTATCTGGTTATGCTTAGCATATGTGAGACCTGTAAATATAAGAAAGTTGACTTTCTGGACTTTCTGCTATCTGGCGAGAAAGACATCGGAGGTTTTGCGAAAGCAAAGCGTGGAGGACGGGCGTTGCCCTCTCGGGGATACAACATTAAAAGACGTTCTCGTAAAAAAGACGAAAGATAGGTGCTTCTAAAATTACGTTAGCGACATACATAGGGAATTCTAATCCATCAGGTGTGAGAATATCTTGCCAGAACCCGCTGGGGCTACCGAAGCGAGAAAGATGAAGGTATGATCTTCAAACAATCACTTTTTGGCAGATGAAAAACGCCACAAAGATAGCAGATATAGAGCCTATGATGATTACTCAGCCTGGATGGCTGTACTGATCAGGTGACCACATTTCACCTGAGTCGAACTCTGGATGTCGCGGTTCAGCGATTGGTCTTCCGTGCTCCAAACGCAAGACCTCGACTTGTCCGGCAGAGCCGTGGTCAGGAGGGTCTTAGTGTTGACCGGTACTTATTACCAATCATGGCTTTCCCTGCGATAGGAAGACCTTTTCGGAGCACCGTCCACCCAAAAGGGTAAGCCGATAGCGAATATTGAATCAAAGCAAGCTCTCCTCCCTCATTAAAAATCTACTGCTGCTTTACAAAATATTCTCCCTTAATAGATACCCGATACCAGACCCTTTTCCTATTAAAAAGTCTAATATTACCAAAATCTCAGCCTTCGCCTTTGCCATTTTCCTAATCTCTTGGCGATTTTCGTAAATGTATTTTCTAACAAGATTTTCTAAATAATAAACAGTGTTAGTTTCCAGCTTCGCAGTCAGAACTCCTTTATTGACCTGCAACGTATTTGAGATCCAAGATACTCCTTCTTTCAAATAAGCACTTCCGATACCGTTTAACAGTTTGGAAATAGAATAAAGCGCCGAAGGGCAATGGCCTATTTTTTCCATTATGCTTTTAAGAAATCCTTTGTTTTTGTCCTTCAAAGTGTGCCATTCAGTGGCCTTTTCTTTCCAAAGTGTCTGCGCAAACAAATAACTTTCTACAATCTGCCCAACATACCAGTACCCATCTCCGTCCTTACAAAGGTCAATGATCTTTCCTTTAAATAAATCCCATACTTCCCAAAATGTGTCATAAGCATTCAAGTAATCCTCAGCAATTATAAATTCCTTGAATAAGTCAGCTATTGCTTCTGACCCATTAAACTTATCAAGGAATGGTTTCAAATAATCCAAAATGTCTTTCTTTTCCGAACTTAAAACAAAATAGGCCAATTTTTCCAGAAAACCATGTCTGACCCTATAATCAAGTCTATCATCTCTATTTCTTGAAAGTAATTTATCCGCAAATTCAGAAATAATCGCTTTGGCTATTTCTTTATGCTCTATATTATCAGTCTTTAAAGGCAAGACCTGAAAAGCCACTTTTAGAATGTCCAACTCTACCTTTTTGAAGTCTCCTAAGTCTGCCGCAGATATTCTATTGTCTGATACGGTTTTCACTTCTGCTTCATGTTCGCGCAAAAAAGTTTCGATTATTTGATTTTCATCATGCTCATAAACTCCCTTATCACGATTTTCTTCGCGAAGTCTTTTTCTTAATTCTTCATATTTTGGCTTTAATGACAGATACCCGAATAGTAATGATTGGGCATCGCTAAAATGATCGCTCCATAATTTTTGGATTGCCATAATAGCAAATGCATTAAAGCCTGTACTCGCCATATCGATTGGATAATCATTAAATAGAGTAAGAAGCAACACCACCTTTATCTTTTCTTTTTCTTCTGGATATTCCTCTAACAAAACCGGAAGGGCAGAAATTGTTGATTGTGTCCCATCAGATATTTGATATCTGTAACCTTTTCTAAAGCATGAAGATGCTGTGTCCAAAATGATATCTTTGCAGAATGCCTTTTCTTTCGGTGAAAGCTTTTCCCGATAATCTCTCATTAAAACAGCGCAGACATCTGCAGGAATAGAATAATTAAAAAGGTAAAAGGATTCATCTTCCGAATGCCGAAGTTGTAAGTGATTTGGTTTGCATGCTCTTTTCAGCTTCGAAACAATTTCTTTTACCTCTCTGAGCGCCAGGACCGGATCGTCTTCGTATTGTTTATACTGTTTATACTTATCGTCGTTTCTCAATTTGGCATCTGCCCATATTTTCAGTGCCGTGTACTTGAAAGGCTTAGAACTTCTCTTTAGAGCTTTTTCGCTGTATTCCTTTAGTTCTGGTTCGATTTCAGGATTAAAGGAGATTAAGATACCATCCTCTGTTCTTTCTGTGGTTGGACTCATTTTTCTTCTATCCATCCGTGCGAGGTAAAGCCTCCAGGTCTTAGTTGATTCAGCTCCCTCTGGTTCCTTTTCTAACTCCTTGTAATAATTATCACATATTTCCCATAAGAGTGTCTGCCTTCTCTTTGCCTCTTCCTCGCTTGTCTCCCCGCTCCTAAAGAATTGATAATTCAGACACAAACGCTCCAAACTTCCTTTTCTGTGTTTGTCATCGCACGCCTTCAGTCTTTCATTTTGATGAATCTCATTGGCAGGGTTAATACCAGACAAATCCTTTAACATTGACAGAGAGCTTTTCTGTCCCTGGTCTATCACAAGCCGATTTGTGTCATAAAAAAAGAATTCCTTTGTTTTGAAGAGAATATGTGCAACGTTAAACGTTTTTTCTGGGTATGCCATGACAATACTTGCGACAACCGCTGAAATAGATGCAGACTTGCTATTTCTAAGAAGGTACAAAAGCCAGCTCTCCAATGACTTTGAATCGGTATGCTCACCTCTTTCCAAAAAATACTTTTCTAAGGCCATGTGGATCGACTCTAAAACATGTGGAGCCACCTGCGAGCCTCGATATGTGCACCACAGTCTATTACTTATGTATTGCTTTATCGGTGGTTTTCCATTTTCAATAAATACATCTATTTCCTCAACCTCATGTTTTGCAAACTCAGACTTAGCGAAACACTCCGCCGTCTTATTTGTAAATCGCAAAATAAAATCGACGGTTTCCTGCAATGAGGATTGAAGAAGCCAATATATTGGTGTTTGATATGAACTTGCAGGAAAATATTCAAGGCGGTGGCTATCTTCTATGCCAAAATACTGCTCGACCCCTATGCTTGAATTGCGGTAATAATCATCTTGCTTAGGGGTACGCAGCCAAAATAGCTCGGCCAGTTTCAAAATCTCCGCAGGAAGGACCCGGCAAGCTATAACCCCCTCTAGTTTTGTCAAAATGACTTCGCATAGGTCATGGTAGGGATCCCTATGAGATTTCCATCTATTCTTTATAACCTCTTCAAGAATTTCCTTTAACTCATTTGTTATTTCAGAAGAACCGTAGAGAATAGTTTGTAAAAGATGATCTTTTGTATCGTCATGCGAAAACAGAATATCTTCTTTAATTATCCATTGATAATATTGTAAAGCGATTAAACTGGAATACTTTGTGGTTTCTCCCTCCTTACATTTACTATTCCAATCGTAAATTATCGGCAAAATAAAATAAATATTATTGATGCCTATTTTACTTATATTGTCATACACGAATTTGATAAGCTGCTTCCATCCATGCCCTTTTGGCCTTGTTAAAACATATTTTAAGGAGAACATATCGATATGTTTGATTCCCAATTGTCTGAAAAACTCCTCATCGGGTTCCTTGCACGCAATTCGTAATAGAAAAGTTAATTTCTTGAGCAACTCGTGCTTGTCTGCCAGCAATTCGGCTTTGAGCAAATCAAAAAAGGTTCCTGAGTATTCCGAAAGCAAAACAGAGATTAATACTTCATCTTTCCAAAATTGCTCAATCGCTTTATCCACTACAACTTCTTCAAGAAAGGTCTTTATTTCCCTGTATTCTAACAGCAACTTCTCCGATACCCAGTTTCTAAATGCCCTCCGTATAGGTAAAGCAGATCCGATATTCTGAAGGAAGGCATTGTTATTGATCTTCATCATAAATTCCCGTTCGATAACCTTTTCTAATGCCCACTCCTCATAAATATCGTGAGTAATAAAGTATCCATGCGGCGATTCAAATCCCAGAATTCCATCACGTTTTAATTCCTTACCCAAATTCTGTGGTTCGAGATCTGGCTTAATAAAAAATTGTCCGTCATTTGCTCTTTGGAAGGCTATTCTCAAAAATCCCAGTTCTCTTGCCGGCTTTGATTTTGTGATAATGTTAGTCCATAATCGCTCTTTAAACTCCTTGTAGTTCGCTTCTTCATCTGAGGAGTAAAACTTTAAGTACTCATTAAGGTAGAATGGGTTTCTGAGTAACTCCAATAGCTTACCATCTTTAGGGAGTGAAAAGTGGTACTGTTCCGAGATTGCATTTAAATCCTTCAATTCAAGGTGCCTAATATTTATGTTTACGGGAATAATTTTGTAAATCTCAAGAAATTCATAATTTAGGTTCTCTAAATAATTATCTCTTGTCGTAAAAATTAATTTCCAGTTGTTTGGGATCAAAACGGATAAGAATTCCTTAAGGGGGTCGGTATTCTTTAAGTCCAATAGTTTTTCTGCTGAATCGATTACGATGATCTTATGAGGTTCGTCTTTATGAGCATCTACAAAGGTTTGGAAACTCAAGCCTGAAAATAGATCATTAATATTTCTTAGCTCAAACTCAGTGCCCTTGAAAATATAGAAGGGTGTTTCGTGTTTTAATTGTTCATAAAGCTTTTTAACAAGCGCAGTTTTTCCAACTCCACCAACGCCGCTTAGGATCAGAACTTGTTCTGAATCTTTTTTTAATGTTTCTAAGTCTTTGCTTCTATCAATCTCGATGGTTTGATTATTAAATGCGATGCACGTTTGTATCTCATTTAAGACATTTTCTGAATGTTTTTGCTGTTCCTTAATTAAGTCAAAAACGCTCCTATCTAAACTGAAAAAATATTGGGAAATAATCGCATTTTCAATGGCAACAAATGGCGATTCAAAAAAGCTGGCAGTTCTCCAGTCTAAGTCAATACCTAGTTCTTTTGCTTTTTCTTCTATATCAATCTTACCCTGGGGAGCTTGCCCTTTGCTTTGCCCCCACTCCTGATTTGTGTAGAGAATCAACTTCGTAATACCAGAGTAATCAGTTTTCGCTTTTTCGACAGTACTCATTAAATCATTCTTATGAGTTGACAGAGCAGCCTCATAAAATCTGGCCTGCCACCCAATGATTTCTCCTTCTTGTTCAATGGGGTCAGTTTCTATTGCCGCTTGATTTTTGTAACGAGAGATTCCAACTGGCCTATTAAATTCTTTACAAAAAAGCAAATAACAAAACCACTCAAAATTATTTTGAGGATTTTCACTGAACTTTGCTTTGAAGATATTCCAGTTTGGTTTTATCATATGGTCCTTTCACGTTCACTTTGCAGTTGAATTATAAACTCTTTCCTAAAATAAGGGAACAGAAATTGCGGAAGGGAATGTCGGTTCATCTATCAATTCTGGATTTGAAATTTCAACTTTCGTAAATCATCATACCTTGAGAAAATGGCTACTTTATGCTTTTATATCACTAGGTTAGCTATTTCAGAACTCTCTTTCTTTACCCTTAAAACTTGCCGGAAACGGCAAGTTTTCCCTTCTTTGAAGCCATCTCTATTCCTGTAGGCTGAGTCCGTAAGCAAACAGCTTCTTACCAGCTTAAAACCACCTTTCGTGTCCTGTAATCTCCAAGATTACCTGCGGTCATATCGCAAGCGCGCTGGTTTATCTCAGGATGAGGTGGCTTTTCTATTGGGCTGCCAGAGCGGAGCCAAGGTTTCCCGATATGAAAGGTTCGGCCGGAAACCGAGTCTTGAGACGGCCTTTGGATATGAGGCGGTTTTCGGAGTTCTGAGCCGGGATCTGTTCGCTGGTATTTTTCAAAAGGTCGAAGAAAAGATTAAGAAGAGGGCTCAATTGCTCAGACGGAAGTTGAACGAGGCAAAAAGGGACCGGATAACCATCCAGAAGCTTAAAATCCTTCAGTCAATTGTTTCCGAAGCAAGATTTGAGCCATTCAAAATTTCATGAGCAACACATTATCAAGAGAAGAACGGGTCCTGACCATCCTGGGCTTAATATCTTGCCATGAGAGGAACCCGTCTCCCCAAGGAATTTATTGTAGATATGGTACTCCTATGATAAGGTTAAAGAAAATCCATCATAGGAGGTGCACCATGAAAGTCTCTCAAGGCATCCATTATTGGCTGGAGTATCACGATCTTCATTCAAAAAAAACACCATCAGAACCTACCAGTCGATCCTTTCCAAACTGACCGCCCAATTTGGCGAAAGGGAACTGGACTCCCTAACCCCCGAGGAAATCCTCTCGTTTCTCACAAACATCAATCAAAGGACCAACCAGTTAACCAAGCGTACCCGGTACTCCCAACTCACTTCCTTCTTCAACTTCATCACCCAAAACCTGGACCCTGATTTTCGAAGCCCGTGCGACACCCCTATGCTGAAAAAGCTGTATCGCCCACCTGGACCCATCCGATGGACCATTCTTGAAAAGGAAGTAGTGGATGAAATTATTTTCCGCACTATCAAACCCAGGAACCGGCTGATTCTTGAATTGATGGCCCGAGGTGGGATGAGGATCGGCGAGGTATTGAAATTGACTCCCAGTGATATCGAGGACAGAAAGCTCACTCTCCGAGCCCCCAAGAGTGGCAAGGAACGGGAAATTGTCTTCATCCCTCAGAAGATTTCGGACCGCCTCAAGGAATACATAACCAGGAAAGGGATTGGGTCTGATCAGAGGATATTTCCAATATCCTATACGGCCGGGAGAGAAGTTGTGAATAAAGCGGGAAAGGTGGTTGGGATCCATTTGAAACCCCATGATCTCAGAAGACATGCAGCGACCTACGGCTCTCGATCGGGAGTGCCGATAGAAATTGTCAGCAAGGTGATTCTAAGACATGCAAATCTATCCACCACGCAGAGGTATCTCGGGACGGTGAGCGATGTTGAGGCCATGAGCTGGATTGACAATCTCTACGGTTAAGTAATGGAGAAAGGGGTGAGGAACTCAAGACCTCACCCCTTTCTCAAGCAAAATCGGGCAATATTATCTTCAAACCTTAGGTTTTTGAAGCTTGAAAAACGCAACATCTATAGCAGATATTGAGCCTTCCTGAAAATGGAGTTCCGCCAAGTCCCCTTCGCATATTTCTTTCACCTACAAAGAGTGATGATCGGCCTGCGTTAAGAGGTGACGATTCCCGTTTCAAAGAGAATATAAGCATGTGGATCACCGGGAGCCGGCTTTTTCGGCGATCAGGTGCAACCGCTGGTGGCACTCGATTGATCGTTATTTTCGGTCTTCTGCGAGCCGCTACTCGATTCTTCTGTTTGATGAAATCCGAAGCGCTTTCGGACACGTCGCTTAAATTCTGCAACATATTTCACAACCGAAAGGAAGTATCGAGCGTATTGGGCATGATCAATCGAAAGTCGCTCACCAAGCTCTTTGTTAATCCAAGGGCATGCCTGCTTAAAGCGTCGATCCACAAATCCGCCGCGATGTGCTAACAAATTACGAACATGATGCAATTCATACAGATCCCGAGACACTTCTGGGTCGACCTCGCCAGAAAGTTGAAACGGCTCCAGAAGGCATTCGAATCGATTTATTCCTTGTTTAAGCGGGGCATTCAATTCTCGTTCAAGAAGGTCAGTTACGTAAAGTAGTCTCTCCTCAGTGCTTAGAGATTGATACTCTCCAAGATTAACGCGTAGCTTGCTTACTTCCGGTACCTGAAAAGTTCCGGGAACCTGTTCAAGTAAACGAGCAACAAAGGCCTTGAACAGATTTTCCGTCCAGCCCCACAAAGACATTATGGCTTGCTCATGAAAAAGTGGAAATCCGGTGCTCACCTCACTTTCAGCTAAGGCCGCCTCTCGCCGCGCGTGCGCCAAACTCCGTTCATCCTCTGGTGTGCAAGCTGTTTCCGAGTCGTCGAGAGGACGCTTTGCCTCTATAAGGGCCTCAACTAAGGCTGGACCGCCTCTCAATCTGGAAATAGCTGCCATCGCAAGGAGTAGAAGATCGAGTGAACTCTCCAGCTGATATAGATAATGCATAATGAGTTCGTCTGCCCATTCCGGCAACTTTGGCGTGTGGTCTTTTGTGGGTTCTTTATCTTCCATAGTTCAGAATGTGAGTGCCACCAACTATTATGCTGCAATTTGTTATTTCTAAAAATCCTACCCATTCAACTGCTTTTTGTCAATGAAAATTCAAGAATGTGACGAGTTTCTCTTATGCAAACTGCCCTTTGTAACACATTTGGTTATTACAATTTGGAGACTTCCTGCGAGCAAATAATTTGTTAAAAAGGAGATCTTATACTGCGCGTTTATAATCCATCAAGGTTATTATTTAGGCCATTCATAATTGAGACTTTCCATCTGAAACATTGCATGGATAAGGTTCATACGGATCTGAAGACTACAGGAAGGAAGTCAGTATAGAACCACCCCAATAATAATGGAAGTCTTTGGGGCCTTCAAAAGCGAGAGTATCTTGCCACTGTACGTACCTTCTTGAAGGTTGAGATATGGAAAAGAAATCACAACCGCAGATTCAATACGTTTGTTAGCACTTGAAAAATCTCTTCTCAGCCACCCCTTTTGGGCGTCATGGAGATGGCTGGAGTAAAGTCATTCTGAGTCGATAGGATGCTGGTTTGGATGCCCGGAGTTCCATATGAGCCGCCAGACCGCTGACAAAGGGGCCTTTCAGGAAAACCTCCCTTGTCACCTTTCCCTGATTGTCTTGGCGCAGTATTCGCCAGCCACGGTCCTTCGATTCCCAGACCTCTGTGCGACAACCGTCAGGACCTTCCCAGCGGCAGATCCTAGTACCATCTGCTGCCTTTCCCCATGTCGTGGGCCTCACCTGTGGAGGAAGAAAGAGGAGTACCACATCTTCCATCAGTCCTTTGGCAAAAGCCGGTGAATCAAAAGGGGCCACTGCCTTTCGCACTGTAATCTCACCTCCCCGGAGTTCTCCATCAAACAGGATGAATCCCTCAGGGGTAAGCAAGAGGCTCTGGAGCCTGCGCTCTGATGGCTCGCCCTTGGTGACCCCGATCAGCGAGGAAGAGGCCCCACCTTTGATGATGGCCTCAATCCTGTGGACAGACTCCCAGGGCCCAGCCGGGAAGATGACGTAGCAGTCTGGGAGGTCATCCGAAGAGCCAGGGCTTAGGGTTGTCTCGGATATGGGGACACACCCGAGAAAGAGGATGAAAAATCCCAGGAGACAGGTATCTAGACCTTTCCTGCGGATCATGGCTTTTCGAAGACCTCTGGAGAGAAGCTGGAATTGATCTCCACGTTCCTGAACTCGATTGAGGTCCGGGAGCCTCCGGGTTCCTCTATCTCCACTCGTTCAATCACCCCAGGCCTCGCAGAAAGGACGACCTCAATCCGCTGGATAAACCTGTCGATCCCTTCCCTCGGGACCAGAATGACTCGTGCAGGAGGTCCAGGGGAGTAGAGATTTCTGAAGACCTTGCTTTCATCAAAACGACCCTGGAACCATCGGCTGATTTCGAAAAGCACCATCCGCCTTGACTCAACGGCCTGCGTTATTTCTGGCTTCCACACGCCCTCAGAGAAATGGTAGAGCTGGATGGTACCCCCCCTCTGCAGCATCACGCTTCGTACCGGGCTGAGGTACTCCCATCTCAGGGAACCGGAAGCGTTGAAAAAGAACCTGCCTTCAGAGAGGAGGGGTTTAGTGAGGATCTGCAGATACCTTTTCTGAAGGAATTCCGCCTTCACGGATCGGATGTTCTTGGATGCTTCCTTCAGAGAGGCCCAATCCTGGGAAGACCCTACTGCAGCGGAGAGAAAACTCGTTACTATCAGGATGCTTAAGAAAAAGAATCTTTTCATCCTGCTCCTTTCCATCAGAAGCCTGCTAGTGTAGTGTCTCTAAAACTTCTTTACAATGATAATAAGGGTTGTCATTCCCGTGAAAACGGGAATCCAGCTGAAAAGACTGGATTCCGGATCAAGTCCGGAATGACGTTCTGTGTAAAGTCTTTTCTGAGACAGTACACTAAATCATTCCGCCATTTACCGAGATAACCTGGCCCGTAATGTATGAGGCATCGTCGGAACAAAGGAATCGAACCACCTTTGCCACCTCTTCGGGCAGGCCCACACGGCCCATGGGTATGACTTGCTTTATCATCTCATTTGGAAGGTCCTGAATCATCCCGGTTTCTATCAGTCCGGGTGCCACCACATTGACCCGGATGCCAAGGCGAGCCACCTCCGAGGCGAGGGATCGACAGGCTCCTTCGAGACCTGCCTTGGCCGCGGAATAGTTGGCCTGACCACGGTGGCCGAGCCGTGCGGAGACGGAGGAGAGGGTAATAATGTTGCCCCTCTTCCTGTTAATCATCTTCTTAAGGACAGGCTTTGTGACATTGTAAAACCCCTGCAAGGAGGTGTTAAGGACCTTTGTCCATTCTTCGAAAGACATGAGGGCAAAAAGACTATCCGCAGTCTCTCCTGCATTGTTCACTAAGATATCAATCGCATCATGACGTTTAAGAAGGGCCTCGATGTTTGTCTCGGTCTCTTCTCGGTTGGCGACGTCGAAGCAGACCGTTTCTCCCATTCCTCCAGCCTGATGAATGAGCTCCAGTGTCTCTTCGGCAGCCTTCTTGTTGGAGCGGAAATTAACTACCACGTAAGAGCTGTTTCTTGCCAGCTCCAGGCAGATGGCGCGTCCGATTCCTCGGCTACCGCCCGTCACAAGAGCAACTTGTCTGGACAGCATAGGCCTCAAATTCTCCTCTCTTTCTCCCCGGATTAGGTCTTCTGCAAAATCTTGAGGTTCGATAGGACCTCTTTTTCTGGCTCCATCACCTGGACGATGATCTTACAAAAAGAGGCCAATTCAGAGCTGACCATACCTTGGAACACGGCATAGTCCCCAACATGGTAAAGCTCATCAATCTGGATGACGAGTCTCGTCCTTACAGGAACGCTGAAATTAGAAAACTCCGCTTCTTTGATACCAACCAGTAGTCCGACCCGCGGTCTGGCCCCTTCTCCTCGCCGCCATGTGCTGAGGGCAGAGATGGCCTGGGCCACAAGTTCAACACATATAAGGGAACTAACTGCTCCATCCCTGTTCAGAGGCCATGCTCCGGTGACAGTCGTCTCAGCCTGCAAACTGTTCTGAGTCGGTTTCCTCACCCATTCTATAAGTCTCATGCGACGGCGCTGCGGGATCAGAGGTTCAGCTGGAAGGAGTTCGTTCTGTTCCATTTCCTTTCCCTGCGCTCAGAGCGCTGTTCTTCTCCGTGGTCAAGCCTAACGCCTTCCTGTATCGATCCTCCAGATCCCTGGCAAACCCCCGCTCCTGCCCGGCCCTCGGAGGAGCCATGGGCTCCCAGAATTCAATCTCCAAGGTTGAGACTCGGGAGGGTGGGAAATACCATTTGTCTTCCTTTGGAAGAAAAGGGGGATCGTTCCTTACAAACAGGGGCTGCACCGGCACGTTCGATAGCCTTGCGAGCATGAAGGGGCCCGGATTGAATCTGCCCAGGTTCCCTTTGGGGGATCGGGTAGCTTCAGGAAAGATCATGAACTTGTACCCCATGCGGATCTTCTCAATGGCCTCATCCAGGGACTGGAAGGGACCCCTCTGTTCGAAATCGGGGGCAAGGACATACCCCGCCGAACAAAAGACCGGGCCGAGGGGCAGTTTTTTCACCAGAGATTGCTTGATCATGACGGACATGCGCGGGACATCCCGGATCAGGAAGAGCACATCGAAGAGACCGGGGTGGTTTGAAACTATCACGCAAGGTCCATCGAAGGGTTTCCCTTCTACTCCCCTATCCGTAAGTAGCCCGCACGCTCTCAACAAAAAGAGCCACAGGCTCACCAGGATGCGGACCGTCCACTGCATCCGGTAATGCTTGGGCCCGAGGATTCTGTTTAGGATCAAGACGACGGGAAGAGCGACCAGGAGTTCAAAGAAGATGCCGAGGAGAAAGACACCGAAGAGGGCTCCCATCAAAAGACCTTTCATGCTGCGAAAGATTGTCTCAGACATCCCAATCGCCTTGTTTGGGGTTTTCTCTGAGAAAGGCTATGCCCCAGGAACCAGGGCCCATGTGGGCAGCGGAAGTAAGGGAGAAGGGTTGCACGATGACTTTTACCAAAGGAAATCTGTGCTCTATTTCCGGTTTGATCTCTCCCTCAAGCCACTCCTGGTTGTCTGTGTACTCGAGAAGTAAGGTAGCCCCTTGATCCTTTGAGAGGTCTTGCTCAAGACGACGGAAGGCGAATTTCACCTGGTCCCTTGTGCTTCTCACCACCCCTATCTTCCGAGCTCCGTCTGGATAGGGGCTTACAATCGGTTTGATATGAAGAACATCGCCAAAGAAGGCGCCGGTCTTTGACATTCGGCCACCGGCAGCCAGGAATTGCAGTTTGTCAAGGAAGATGTATTCCTGCACCTTCTGGACCGCACTCCGAGCAAAGGTAACGACCTTCGAAGCGTCGCTGACAGCGAAGACAAGCTCGGCCGCAGCCCTGACTATTAAGCCGAGCTTGCCAGAGGCCACCCCGGTGTCAATGACAGTCATCCGGTCTTCGGGATCATTCTCGGCCTTCCATTTCATGGCAACATTGTAATTACCGGTGTAGAAGGAGCCCACACAGAGATAGAGGACCCGGTCATACAATTTCATGATGTTGTTGTAGCATTCATGTCGCTCCATCACTGAGGCCTGGCTCGTGGAGACCTTAGCCCCGGTCTTCATCGCCGCGAAGAACTGGGAAGGCTCCATGTAGGTCTCAGGGAGGAAACGATTTCCCACGGCTATGTAACTGTTGAGTAGAGTAATTCCAAGGCGATGGGCCAGGTCCCTCGTTATGGAACCAGCAGCATCCGTCATGATGTGGATGGTCTGGTTTTTCCTATGTTCACTGAACCGGAAGGTCTGTTCAGCAAGGTCGTCTTCGGCCCAGCTAAGGATGGACCCGATGGTGGTGAGGTCCTGTCTGGCTTTCTCTCTGTCCGTGGCGTGAAGGTGTACTTTGAGACAGGCCCCATCGGGCATGGCTACCACCGATTCTCCGACATCCATGATGTGTTTCATGACTTCTCGCCCTTCACGTTCGACCTTGAGCAACACATCAAGACAGTAGCCCTGGTATTCCCGGTCCTGCCAGGTCTCGGAGAGGTTGAAGGAACCCTTAAGGTCGTCAGTGATAAGCGAGTGCCTGACCGCGCGGCCAGCCAAAGTGTTCAATAAGGGATCGAAGAAAACGAGCATGCCGAGGGCTCCCGCATCTACCACCCCTGCCTTTCTGAGTTCGGGCAACTGCTCCGTGGTATTTCTCACAGCCTCTTGCATGTCGTGGATCACCGATTCCACCCATTTTCCTGTCTCTTCAGGAGGAGTCCTCTTCAGGGATGTTACCAGGGTATCGAACAGAGAAATCATCGTTCCCGGTTGGGGACTGGGAACCGCCTGGTACGCAAGATTGCGGCCGGCCTCGGCCGACTCGGGCAGAGACGCTAAGTCCTTACAAGTGAGGAGCCCGGAAAGGAAACCAGCGGCAATGTTTCCGGAATTGCCCCTTGCCGAAAGCAGGATCTCCCGGTTCAGTGAATTGAGATCTCCATTGGTATTCCTGCAAGCGCCCAGGGTAATGACGAGATTGCGGCCTGTGTCACCGTCCGGTACTGGGTAGACATTGATCCGGTCAAGGATATCGGCCCAAGCCACAATCCTCTCATAGCCTGCGGCAAGTCCATTCATAAGGGTATGGTACATATCGAATCCCTTACCTCTTCTCTTCCCCCTGGTCGGATGCCGAAAGACCGGGGGCGGACTCCCTCTTATCAGCCGGCGCGGGTCGAAAGATGGGCTCAAAGATGTACCACTGGAAAGGGTGCTGGCGCACCATCTCTTCCAGAGCACTGGCGTAAGCCTGTGCACTCACCTGAAGGACCGCACTTCGTTCAGAACGGGATGGGGCCTTCACCTCCCTGGGAGGGGACATGATGATCTGATGTCTCCCTCTTTTAACCCGAAAGGTGAACATAGTAAAGAGGGGCGCTCCCGAGACGAGGGCCAGGAGATGGGGTCCTGCGGGGAGGCCCACCTCATAGTCAAAGAGCCTCACTGATAGAAGGGAGCGCTGTTCGGTCCATACAAGATCCCCAGCAAGAGAGACGAACCCTCCTTCTCTGATGAACTTGATAGCCTCCAGCCCACCGAAGAGAAAATCCTCCTTTGCCGTGGCCACCTGAATGTGAATGCCCTGGGCCTTGAGGGCTTCGCGCTGATCGCGAGCCACCTGCTTCGCCTCCTTTTCGCCCATGATAATGAGGAGCCTGAGCCCAAGTCCCTGAAAGGCGCGGGCCGCAACCTCATAACTGCCCAGGTGGGATATGAGGATAATTCCCCCGCTGCCCCTTCTTGCCGCCTCTACTATCCCTTCTCTCCCTTGCACGGAGGTGGTCACCCCTTCCCTTCGATCGATCTCAATCCGGTCCGCGTAGGTAGCTGCGAAGGAGTGAAACTGGCGCCAGGTGCAATAGAGATAGTACCATAGCCCTCTGTTGGGAAAGATTACCTGATAGCATTGGACACTTGATCTCCTCCTGGAGGGGAGAAATAGGAAGTATCCTGTTGCGATCCACCAGGCGAAGAGCCGGATGGGCCAAGAGCCCAAGAGAAGGGAAACCCTTGTAACTGTCTTGTGAAGGAAGGCTTTCATCATTCTCCCTCAGACGGCCGGAGCCTCTTGCCTTAAAACTCTCTTCAGGATCTTCCCTGCCGGATCTCTAGGGAGCTCGTCGCGAAGGAGGACGGTTTTTGGCATCCTGTAGTCGGGCATGTTCTCTTTGCAGTAGTTTAGGAATTCCTCTTTGTCTCCTTGGATTCCTTCTTTTAGGACGATCACCGCCAGGATGGCCTGGCCCCTGATCCGGTCAGGGACACCGATGACCGCAGCGTCCTTGACCTTGGGATGTCTCTTCAGGACTTCCTCAACCTGACTGGGGTACACATTGAACCCGCTGGAGATAATAAGGTCATCCTTCCTGTCCACAAGGTAGAAGAATCCATCCTGATCCACTTGGGCCAAGTCCCCTGTATAAAACCATCCATTACGCAAGGCCGCCGTTGTGAGATCCTTGTTGTTCCAGTATCCCTTCATGATCTGAGGCCCTTTTACCACGAGTTCGCCGATCTCGCCCACCTTGCATTCCCTCTCTCCTGTCTCAATGTCCATGATCCTAGCCTCCGTGTCCGGAAGGGGAACCCCGATGGAGCCCCTGGGACCGCCACCGGGATAAGGGGTAAAATGGGTGGCCGATGAGGCCTCAGAGAGACCGTAGGCCTCCATAATCCTTCTTCCTGTAAGTTCCTCAAACTTCTCATGGGTCCAGAGCGGGAGGGGGGCCCCTCCGCTCGTTGCTACCTGAATGGAGGAGAGCTGGTTTCTCGCTGCCTCGGGAGGGAGAGACAGGATGGCCGCCCACAGGCTTGGCACAGCCGGAAAGGAAATAGGTCTGTAGGTCTCAATGATTTTCATCAGAGAGAGGATATCCATCAGATCAATCCTCGGGAGGAGTATCATCCTGTATCCCTTGAGCACAGAAATGAGGAGACAGGCCGACATCCCAAAAACGTGGAAGAAAGGAATGACACACATAACCGCGGCATTCCCTACGTTCTCTATCCCCATCCAATGATCGGACTGGAGCACGCTGGCAACGATATTGGAGTGGGTCAAGGTTGCGGCCTTGGGCGCTCCGGTAGAACCGCTCGTATACTGAAGTACTGCCACATCTCCGGAGGAGACCTGAACCGCTGGCTCTTCCGCAGTCCGCGCTGAAGCAAGTATTTCCTGGAAGAGCCGGGGTTGAGGCACCCCATCTTCCAAGGACATCTTCTTCTCCAGCCCGAATACAGAGTGGAGGATGACGGTTTTTACCCCTGTGTTCTTGATCACCCTGTAGATACTCTGGGCGAATAGATCCAAGGTGACAACGACTTTGGTACCCGATTCATTCAAACAGCGGATCAGTTCCTCTCCCTGAATTCCCACGTTAAGGTTGACCACAATGGCCCCGAGCTTCATGACAGCAAAGAAGGCAATGATATACGTGGGGGAGTTCACCAAGAAGAAGGCAATTCTGTCCCCTTTTTCTACCCCGGCATTCTGGAGCGCGAGGGCGAACATGTTCACCCTCGCGTTTAGCTCCTTGTAGGAAATTTGCATTTCGTTGAAGGAGATGGCTATATGATCTGGGTGTTTTGCAGCAGTATCTACCAGGATACGGTGGATGGGAATCTCAGGGTAGGCAATGGAATGGGGGACGTGTCTTTCATACTGTTTGAGCCATGGTTTTTTCATCATCTGTGCACCTCCTTTATCTGAAACCTGCACTGTCCAACTCTGATTCGCACCCTTTAGGATCGGAAGAAGCCCGTTTATATCCAAGGGTCTTATAGACTTCAATCCGCCACAAATCTCCTATCTCTTTTTCTGGTTCTTCGTGATGTATTCAGCTAAGGTGGAGAGGGTGATGAAGACCTTTTCTCCCAGTTCACGGCTGAAGATCTCTACCCCGTAGTCCCTGTCCACAAGGGCTACAAGGAGCAAAAGATCCACGGAATCCAGGCCCAGGCCCCCGTCGAAGAAAGGGGTTTCATCCGCCAGTTCATCCGGGGTCACATCTTTGAGCTGGAGTTCTTCCACTATCTTCTTCTTGAGTTCTTGCAGGAGTTGTTTCATTCTTTCTTCACCTGCGGGACACGTCTTCACTGGCTTTCAATACACCCTGGGCAACTGTATCGCCATGACAAGTTACAAGAAAATCGAGCTTTGCCTCAGACCCGGAGGGCATGGCTGCCACTGAGATGTGCAGTTCTTCATCGGGAATGGCTAAACGTTTGAACCTCACCCTGGAAAAACCGGAAACTTCCAGAAGACGTCCCTGTTCGCGACCTTGCCTTTTTACCGTTTCAGCCGCCAATGCCAGGAGCGCCACGCCAGGAACCAAGGGACACTCATCAAAGTGGCCTGAGAACCATTCTGAAGAAGGTTCGAATCGCACGCTGGATTCCCAACGCCCTTCAGGGGTAATCCGGGTATTCTTCAGGGGCAACCATCTATCCCGGGGTATCCGCATTTTGCCTCAAATTCCGCACCACGTAGTCTACCACGTCCTGGACGGTTCTTATCATCTTGATCTCTTTCTCGATAATAGGGAGGCCGATCTCGGACTCCATCGCAGCAAACCAATCCAGAGCGTCAATGCTGTCCATCTCGAGGTCTTTGAACAGGTGGGCCTTAAGATTTATCTTTGCCCGAGGAATTTCAAATTGTGTAACTAAATATTCAGATACCTTTTTCAATACTTCGTCTTCTTGCATTCATTACACCATCTACGGTCTGGTTGGGATTGTCGAGATTTCATGTTTAGAATATAATAAGAAGATCAAAAACCCTTTCAGCAACCTAATGACAAAGCGCAGTGTTCAAAAAAGAGGCATAAGGCGATCCATGGATAATAAATCATTGGAAGACACCCTCGCGTTTCTCTTTTTGGTTTAACCCAAAAGATCAGCGAGTTAGGGGTAGAGTGTAAGATTATCCCCTGTGCCCTGGCTGTCCACCGGAAAAGACCGAGGGGAGCAGGTCCGGAAAGAGCTTCCCACCTTAAAAGGTGGCGGCTTCCTACTCTACCTCAGAACAATTTCTTTATACCATATTTCATTTGCCCCCTTTTGTAAATAGGACGGGGGAGGCAGAGGTGGATCATTTTATCATCACAAGGACCTTCCGGTTTCTCTATTCAGGGTCTTTTCCACTACCTTTCGCAGGCTCCAGCTAAGTACAATGTCCGCATATTTAATGCAATCCCGCCCGGCCAGATATATCCCGAACAACCATACCAAATGAGAGAACCCATAAAAAGCCGGGCCCATCATCAGTAGGATCGGGGCCTTAAAATAGGCCGACAGAATACTAAACAGCCCCACCATAGGCCATCCCAATACGTAACTAGATAGGACTAAACCCACGCCAAATAGAAATCTGGGAGAGGAGGAGGCCTTGAAAGCATCCAAGGTTACCTGCTCCCTGATGGCTCTCCTTACATAAGCGGTGGAAGCTAACTTTTGGGCCAAAAACCTCCAGAACCTGCCCCGCTGTCGGACCACTCCGGATTCATGCCGGGGTTGAATCAATACAGCGGGTCCTATTATGTTCACTTCTTCAGTTGTCTGATAAGCCCTGGCACCGGTGAGTTCTTCCAGTTCACTGAATGTGTATTCCCGTGCCTTGATCTCGGTCACAAGTTCATCGACTAAGCGCGCCAGATCCGCGGGGGCCCGTCCCGTGTCGTGGAGGAGCAGGATGCTTCCGTTACGCATTTTTTTGAGTACCCTTTTTTTCACTTTCTCGATACTGGTCCCGACGTCGAAAGGCCTGACGTCCCAGCCTACCACAAAGAGCCCATGTCTCTTCAACTCTCTCCTAAGGTGTGGATTCGTCAGGCCCATTGGAGGCCGAAAATAGGCTGGCACTTTACCTATAGCAGCCTCAATCGCTTCCTGAGCCATTCTAATTTCTCGATCCAGTGCTCCAGAAATCAGGAAATTGGTCCACCAACCGTGTCTAAACGAATGGTTCCCTAACATATGGCCTTCTTGGTCTATCTGTTTGATAATTTCGGGATAGTCTCTTGCTTTTGTCCCTATGGGAAAGAAGCCGGCCTTGATCTCATGACGTTTCAGGACCTTTAGGAGATTTGGTGTTGCAGTCGGGTCTGGCCCATCATCAAAAGTAAGAGCTATACGCTTTACGGTTGCATCACCCCGGCAAGTCGCTTTGACGAAAAAATTAAGTTTTAGTATAGACACGCCAAGAATGAAGATGACGAGATATGCCGTCAACAATAACCCAAGGACGAAACAGCGAATTGGGCCTTCCAGGCTTAAACCAGCACCCAAAGCGGTGAGGACTACCAGGATTGTGGTGGTATGGAAGCGGCTCACAGTTTTATTGTAGGTACCTTTAAAAGTCGAGGTGCCGTTTGACAATACACCATCGTCAATTCTTAAGTTTTAGGTATATCTTTCGTCCTTATTACTGCCTACCGGTTATGATCCCTTGCCTGACTCGCTACATGATCCTATCAATATCTCCCCCTAATCTGTTCATTACCATCGCCTGAAGGTCCAACCCTTGTTTTCTTCCTCAAGGGCAAGGAGGACAAGATTATTTTTGTTCGGGACGGAAAAAATCATAAATTCCTTGGGCCAATCTTAGGTTCATCTTTGGGGCCTTGGCTAATTCTTCTACTGTGGCTTTTTTGATCTTCTCAATGCTCCCGAAATTCTTTAGCAGCTCCCTTTGTCTCACCCTTCCGACGCCCAGAATTTCACTTAATTCTGATTTGATCGTCTGCTTTTTCCTCATCTTCTTATGATAGGTGATGGCAAAGCGGTGGGCTTCATCACGAATTCGATCGAGGAGATGAAGGAGGGATGAATGCTTTCCTAAAATGAGAGGTTCCTTATATTGAGGATGGAAAATCTTCTCTTCCGTTTTTTGGGAACCTGAGGGATGAGGTCCTTGAATGGCCCTTTCTTTAGCGAGGCTGATGAGATCGACCTCCTTGATCTGGAGTTCTTTGAAGACTTCCTGGGCCACATTCAATTGCCCTCTCCCACCGTCTAACAGAACCAAATCGGGAAGATCATCTTCTTCGACGGCTTTTTTATACCGCCGGAGAAGAACCTCATACATCATGCCATAATCATCCGCTCCCGAAATCGTCTTGATCTTGAAATGGCGATATCGTTCTTTAAAGGGCTCCCCATCTTCAAAGGAAACCATGGAACCCACCGCATATCCTCCTTGAAGATTCGAGATATCGAAAGCCTCAATCCGACGAGGGAATTTTCTCAGATGGAGCTTCTCTCTCAGGGCTTCAAGGAGCTTCTCTCGATCCCTTTCCATCTCGGCCTCTCCAAGGAGAAACTTTTCAGCATTTTCACAGGCCATATTGAGAAGATGCTTCTTATCGCCTTTGACGGGAGTGAGGATATGAACCTTTTTCCCATTCAGCTCTGTCAGCCATTGCTCCATAAAGGCTTGCTCAGGAATAGCTCTTGGGATCAAGACCTGTCCAGGGATAAATTTGCCTTCACGATAGTATTGACGGAGGAAGGAGGAGAGGATCTCCTCATCCGGAAGGCCAGCGGAAGGAAAGGTAAAACCTTTGCCACCCAGGAGTTTCCCCGCTCTGACAAAAAGGGAATAAATGATGATTCCAGGGTCCTGACGATGGAACCCGATCACATCCTGGTCAAGGAAATCCCGAGATACGATCTTCTGTTTTTCAATCACATGCTCAATATGTTCGATCTGGTCTCGAATTTTAGCAGCACCTTCAAAGTGGAGTTGCTCTGATTCCTCTTCCATCCTCTTTTCCAATCTCTCGATCAGATCCTCATTCTTCCCCTCAAGAAACATCCTTACCTGATGGATGATCTCCCGATATGGGATCGGGTCGATCTTTCCACAGCATGGACCCAAACAACGCCCCATTTCGTAATTGATACAGGGCCTCAACCGATGTGAAAATTTGGTGTCGAGGCAGGTGCGGATGGGAAAGAGCCTTCGAATAAGTTTTAGGGTCTCTTTAAGAGAGGTTGCGGAAGGGTAAGGGCCAAAGTAAAGGGAACAGTCTTTTTTAATCCGTCTCACGATTCTGAGGGTGGGAAATTCTTCTTCCACCGAGAGCCTGAGGCAGGGATAATTCTTATCATCCCTGAGTTTCACATTATATCGGGGATGGTGCTGCTTGATGAGGTTGTTCTCCAGGATAAAGGCCTCCTTTTCTGTATCCGTAACGATGGTATCGATATCTGCCACCTTTTCCAACATCGCAAGAGTCTTTACGTCCATCCCGTCCCGCTTCTGGAAATAGGAGCTTACCCGGTGCTTGATATTCCCCGCCTTCCCCACATAGAGGATCGTTCCTTTCTTATCTTTGAAGAGGTAGATACCAGGGTTGGTGGGGAGATGGTCAATCTTTTGATCCAATGGATTCATCTCTAAATTATAGTGAACGCCAAGAGAAAGTTGTCATGGTGAGGAACAAAACGACGTGCCTGCCCGCTGAAGTGCTACGGCGCGCAAGCGTGGCAATCTCGTGAGGGTGCTTCACTTTGTTCGCAATGACACCCCACGGACGTCAACTCATTTAAGGCTTTCACTATAATTATCTCAGATTATTTATGGAAAGCAACAGTCGATTTATTGAAGATAATTATGAAGGAGCGGAAAGAATTTGAATCAAGTCTTCCCTGGAGAAGGTTTTCAGCAAACCCGGATCGTCCTCTCTCACAATGCTGTCCATCATGTTTCGTTTTTTCTCGATAATGGCCGATATCTTTTCTTCCAGGGTCCCTTCTGTCACCAGCTTGAAGACCTGAACGCCTCTCCTCTGCCCGATCCTGTGAACCCTATCAGTGGCCTGATCTTCTCTCGCTGCGTTCCACCAACGGTCATAATGAATGACAACGGAAGCAGCTACAAGGTCAATTCCCGTCCCCCCTGCCTTCAGGCTCCCCACATAAATTCGGCAATCTGGATCTTGGTTAAACCGGGAAACAATCTCACCCCGCTTACGGCTTGCTCCGGTTAGGGTAACGAAACCCATGCCTTGCCCCTGTAAAAATTGCTCTATAATCCTTATCATTCCGAGGAATTGGCTGTAGATAACAATCTTCTGTCCGCTGTCGAAAGCCTCTGAGAAAATCTCTTTGAAGAGATCCCATTTGCCGGATTGGTATCTGTCAAAATCATCTACCTTACTCTCAACGACTAGGGCCGGGTGGTTACAGATCTGTTTGAGCAGATTAAGCAATGCAAAGATGTGGATGTAGGGTATTGGTCCTTCGCCTCGCTTCAGGACCTCGATCAACCCTTCACCCCTTGAAGAGATGGCATCTCGATAAAGTCTCGTTTGGTCTTCGCTGAGACTACATATTCTAATATCCTCTATCTTTTCCGGCAATTCCTCGAGAACTGTCTTTTTCAGGCGCCGAAGCGTAAAAGGAGAGATAAGTCTGGCCAGCCTCTCCCGGCTTGATCTGGTCAAGTCTTGTTCAATGGGTTTGACATATTGTGTTGCGAAGTCTTCATCGGTCCCCAGGTAGCCGGGAACCGTCAGGTCAAAAAGAGCCTTCATCTCAGCCAGTCTGTTTTCGATCGGCGTCCCTGTAAGTCCAAGTTTTATTGTTGCCTTGAGATTTCTGGCAGCCTCGTAGGCCAGGGTCTCAGGATTTTTGATATTTTGTATCTCATCAAATACCGCGAGGGAAAATGAGATCTGCTTCAACTGTTCAATATCGTTTCGGAGGATACCATAGGACGTGAGCAACACGTCATTATCTTTAAGCGTTTCCTCAAGGTCACGCTGCCCTCCATGAAAAACCGCCGCTTTTAAGCCCTGGGTATGATCTAAGATTTTGCTGCGCCAGTGGCTCAAGACCGTGGTAGGACAAACAACAAGAAAAGGCTCCTTCACGGCCATTTCCTTCCGCAGCAATAGCATGAGTGCCATGACCTCGTGCGTCTTGCCCATACCCATGTCGTCACACAAAAGACCTCCAAGGTCGTTTTCAAATAGGAAAAGAAGCCATTCCACTCCCAATTTCTGATAGGGTCGCAGGGGCGATGTCATTCCATCCAATTCTGGCAAGGGTGTCGCAGACTTGAAATCGAACATTCTTAAAAACAAGGAAGCCATCTCGCCATCACCGGTCACCTGGAGAGGTCGATGGCTGGTGGCTTTCAGACGAAGGAGGTCCATGCGGGAGAGTCTTAACTGGTCGGACGGATTGGTTAGCGGTTCCACTGAAAACTGACCCGGGTTAAGACCTTCAAAATCCTGAGATTGACAGTCCACCCATCCATCGGTGAAGGGGACAAAACGTTGCCCCTCCTTCTTTGCACGAAGGATTTCCGCAAGGGAAATGGACGAGTTACCAAAGCCGTAACGGACGGAAAGCCAGCACCAGTCCCGGTCTAAGGCTCCAGGAGCTATTTCAACCCTGTCAAATTGCTTGTAAACCTTGAGACTCTTCACCGAGGCATCAATGATGTGGGGGCCATCCTGAAGTTCATCTCCAAACTCCTGCAAAAAACTGGGAACTTGAGATTTCTTAAGAACCATCCTGACTGGAGCCGCGAACTTCCGTGGTATCTCTCCAGGGGGTTCGAGCTCGGCTAATATACCCAGTTCCTTGATATAGATCAAATCTCCGTATCGGAAACGTTCTAAGTCTTCTCTATCAAAGAATTTCGCCTCGCCACCCTCCTGGAGAACCTGGATGATAGGCCTGACCTCCAGATCCAGCTCCGTGTTTATGGAGATCTTAAAGATCGACTTTAAGGGAATGGGATGGATTGAAAGGCCATGCTGGTTTGGGAGGAATTCTTTGAAAGCAACAAGCAAACTCTTCACTTTTCCCCGTGGAATGACCATGCGAAAAATGGGATCTCCTTCGGGTTTTTTGCAGGTTACGGTGAATTCCCCGGAAGTCTTCTCAATGGAAGGATGGAAGTTGATCCCTTTGTCTCCGAATTCACGAAATCCGTGATAGGCAAGCCGATACCAGAAACTCTCCTCCAAGACCCGCCGAATCGTTTTGACTCCGCTCTCCCGCATGATCTTCTCGTCATTTGAAAGGGTGAAAAGCGCGAGGTCGTCAAGGAGAGCACCCCTGTGGGGGACGGTATTCTTTTCTGGAACCTGACCCAACCGCTCCAAGAACCGAATGGCATCAGCGGCATGGGAAAGGTAGCACAGCATCTCTTCATGATCGGACCTGACAACTCTGAGAGTCCTTCCACGTTCCAGATTAACAAACTGAAGACGGACAGACGCCGTCGTCTCAGGGCACTTATCAGCCATGATGGTGGCCAAACGATACCAGATGCTGGATCGGAAGGCTTCTTGTGGAGATCTCCCTCCATATTCCTTCAGGAAAGCCCTATATAGCTCCACAAGTCTCAAGATGTGCGGACAGGTCTTCCTTTTGGCAATGGTGCAGGAACAGATCCTCAGATCGGGTTCATTCCCATTCCCTTTCAAAAAGAAGGCGACCCCGGGTTTCCTGTCTGCTGGGTCAGGAACCAGAGCCAAACCATGGCGATGAAATTCGACCTGGTTTAGATCCATTTCAGAGGCATTGCGGTCCTGGCTGTTCTTCTCAGTCTTCGAAGATCCCTCGGGTTTTGACCTATTCTCTCTGTCTCGCGCCACACTGCCCCTCATCTGGTATTCCTTGAACTGAAGCGGTTGTCCTTATTTTTTAATTATCTCAGATTATGCAAAAAAGCAATCTCCCGAGAAGTTATAAGATAGAGAGGGGGATTCTTCACCTCCCTTTCGCAAAGGGAGGCGCCGCTGTCCAGAGCCTCATTACTCACGCTGGGCCGAGTATTGGGACTCTGGCGCCGGACGGTTCGGAGGGATTTCAGCCACCACTTTCAATGGGATTGGATTTTTGAATGGGACCACTGAGTACCACCGGGGAGACATCAAAATTAAGAGTCATTGAGGGAACGGCCAAGAAAGAGGGATCTCGATTGATTCATCTGATCTGTAAAAACCGAAACTGGGCTTGGAAGACATCTTCAGACTGCTGCCGACCGGCACCTTCGCTACAAAGAGTGAGGAAAGGGTTGTACTAAGAGTTGATGATTTGCGATTGAAAGAGAGAGTAACGACCCGCATAAGCAGCGGGGAAAGCGCCAGCTTTTACCGTCTGCCTTCATGCGGATGTTATGCGGTTGTAGATGAAATAGCTTTTATCTTGCCAAAAAAACTAGTCCAGATTCAACTTCACTTTACACTGATTACATTCTACAACGCCCCGGAAAACTCTATTGCCGCATTCAGGACAAATATAGCGGGCTTCTTCATCTTGAATCCATTTTTCAGTACCAACCTCTCGCCAATACGGAATAGCCCGCAAAATAACCTTTTTGCCAACAGCCATTGGAAAATGTTCAATGTACTGGCAGGGAAATTCATCGCACTGATGACATCCAGTGTAACCTTTCTCTCTTGTGCATTTCCTGATCTCGCACTGTCGGCAATGCATAAAAAGTTCATCAGACAAACAGCCACGGCACTTAATATCTTCTATTGAAAGATTTTCGCAATTGGGAAGAATACCTTTGCCGGAAACTCCTCCCTTGTAAAGATTCACTAACCGCTCCTTAAATTTTTGATTATTATCACGGTGTGCAATATAAATAGCACAAACTCCGCAATAAAGGCCACAAGGTGCAACGAAATCCGGATTTACCTTCATAATTCTAATCCCTCCTGATGTAGTATCTTCTCATACTACAAATGCATAACAATTAATATACGAAATACTTATTTGTCCCGAATTTCGACCTCTATCGTATCACAACCGATAGAGAGTTTCAGCGGTAGTACTACGAGAGAACGGCAGGCGTTCGCAACTGCAGCTCGTCAGCAGCAGATGCCGTTCAGCCGCCCTGCAAATCGCGAAGGAAAGCCGACGAGAGTCTCCGTCAGCTTTCCTTTCGGGGCGAATCGGATGCGACGCCTTGGCCGATCTCCAGGGGCTACTCGGGATAGAAGCCCGAAGCGACTAAGCTCGGAACTTCATCCACCATAACCGCCTTCACGTAGGCCCATTTCTGCGACGGTTGGGTCTGCCCTGGTTTCGGGAACATGTAGTCGACCCATCCCGATCCCTTGGATTCAGCCACCTGAATAAAGTCGTGATGAAATAACTTGCCATTGGCATCTTTCTGACCGGTGGTGTTAGTCCCTTCGCGCGCTGGAAAAGCGGCATTGAGCAATACGTTCGACTTCAAATCGTAGACGAACAAGTATGTGTCGCCGCTGAACCATTCAGTGTCCTTCTTTCTGAACTCGGGGAAGATTGCCTTGCCTTTACTTTCGATTAGCGCCGCAGCCTTGTTGACCAGCACTTCGATCTGTTTTGCTTTCTCGGACGTCGGTGCAAATTGCTGCGCAATGACAGGATTGACCATCGCCATCATGACAAACACGGTGCAAACCAAAACTTGCTTGAACATAGTTTCCTCCTTAGACTTACGGGTAAGTTGTGGGATTACCTTACGACGAGGTTAAGCGTTGGGTTCGGAGTTAACTTGTGGACACTGCTAAAAAGGCTGCGGGCATCTTTGACGCCGAGTGCTCGCCCTAGATACAATCACCGCCTTGCTGATCGATCGTTCCTGTGCAAATCGCGCTCCTCAGTCTGGGTCCTCGATGCACCAGACATGTTCTGGAAGGGCGCACGAGGTGAGCGTCTTATGCCAGGATGTGATTGGATCTGTCGCAGATGGTTTCGGTCTTACTGACCCGTGGCTGGAGTAGCGCGTCATCGTGGTGCCGCTCTGCCGGTCGGAACTTGACATCCAAAAGTCGCAGTTATCCGGGTACCCCCAGAATGGTACTTCCCCAGTTCGTATCCAGCCGCTGTGGTTTGGTAAGTGGCTCGATTCTACGGTTACTGGTGGGGCTTCGTACGCGGGGATGCTGACGATGGCGTATTGCAGGTTACTGGGGTCCTGGATTTCGGATAGACTGGCCATGTGGAATCTGGAATCACAAGCCGTGATGGCGCCGCCTCCGGTGAAGCTGGTGACTGTAAGATAGTACATCTTGTGTTTGGGCGCGACTACGGCAATGCCTGTGGCCTGTAGCTTGCTAACTGCGCCGTTGGTTGCATTCGCTGATGCCTGTAACGCGCTAACTGCATTGCTGATCGCGCTCAATGTCTGCTGTATGTTTTGCACCTGCGTGAATACAGTTTGCATCGGCGGGTCCGCGGCGGCGCGGCTGAAACCGACCATCCCGACCAAAGTCACCAGGACCATTAGTGCTACTGATAATAAGCGTTTCATATTCTCCTCCCTTTTGGAAATGTCAATGTTTTCAGTGTGTTTATTTACTGTGCTCCCTAAAACATCTCTTGTTAACAAAGACTTCTTCAACCACCTTTACTCTTCACATCTCACTCTTCCCGTGTGCGCATCCTCCTCCTTCCTGAGACCATGGGGATCTCTAATTGAATTGGTAAAAAAGAATCAGGGACCCTTCCTTGCAGACCCCGTGGAAACCTGTGCATGCCGAACGTACTATGCGCTCAAAGCCCTGTTGGAACTGCGGAGGGATCGCCTTTGCCGGGAGAGCACCACAATGTGGTATGTTCCAATTTAACCCGAATATTTGTCTATGTCAATAGGAAAATGAGGTTGTGAAAGGTATCTTTTGTAGGGTGCTGGATAATGTTTTTAAGAGAAAGAGAATCCTTTACATGTGCCTACATTGTGGTATGATGAGAGAAAAGAGAAAGGAGTGTTTTGAGTGGAAAAAAAGGAGTTTTCAACGGCTCGTCAGTATCTTGGAAAAACGCAAAGCCAGATGGCACAGTTATTGGGTGTTTCTCTTAAGGCCATACAAAGCTTTGAACAGGGGTGGAGGAATATCCCAGTCCATATTGAACGTCAGGTCCTTTTTCTTTTAGCCTCTGAAAAGTCGCCCCCTAGGAAAGAAAGACCCTGTTGGGTGATACGAAAGTGTCTGATGGAGATCAGGCAAAACTGTCCAGCATGGGAATTTCAGGTGGGAAATCTTTGCTGGTTTATTAATGGGACGATTTGCCAGGGCCGTACGCAAGAAAGCTGGCAAAAGAAGATGAAAATATGCCGACAATGTAAGGTATTCCAAACCATGGTGCCCCCTTTAAAGACGGGGCTTAGGCTTTAAATATCTTTGCCTCCTTGTTTGCCCTGTTAACAAGGAGTTCATCCAAAGAAGTCCACTCTTTAATTATTATAGGGTCAAGAAATGGCGAGCTGCCGTAGATATTCCTTTGGCTGTATCCGCTGCTCTCTGTTTCGTGCCTGCTTAGGTTCGCTATAGGACTTCTCTATCCCCTGCCACTTCAGTAAAGCCGAAAATGACCCTACTTTTTTATCTTAGGAAATTATTGGTTATCAGTCGTAATCTTCATAGTGGTATTAAAATCTATTCTTGAGGATAACAGGAAGAAGTTAACACCATGTTTGACATTTTCTGTCGGGCGGGCAATTTCAGGTATGTTGATTTCTTGCTTTTAACCTCTGTAATCCCTATAATAATTGGCACTGCTTATCTTTATCTGGAAAAAGAGTTTCTGATTACTTTTCGCCCAAATCCTCTCCGAAATCCATTTTTACAAGAAAATGGAATCCATCCGGTCCCAATCGCTCATTCAGGGTATCGATGATCCTCTTTGAATCTGCCTCGGTTTGATTTGGTCCCGACACATATAAAGGTTTGCCGTCCTTGCCGTACTCAAACTCACTTGGACAGACCGAAGGATCGATGTTGCCAAAGATCTTTTTGACCGTCGGGTAGTCTTTATGAGGTTTAAAACCGAGGCCCTCTGCATACGATACGGCATTTTTGATCAGTTTCACGGCATATTCAGGTTCTACCCTTTCCAGGCCTTCTTTTTGTCTCAAGTCCATGATTCTGGATTTATATTCATTTGGCGAGACCTGCGTAAAAAAGCAGTCTTTAACGCCCAGACAAAAGACATCCACCAAAAAAACAGAAGCTGCGATACTGCCATCCAGCATTTTTCGGCTGATGACCACATCCCCTAAACCCATATTAAAAATTCCCCTTGGAACGAGGCACTCGTGGATGGGCGATATTGAAGCAGCCCATAAAGCTTGATCTTTTGTCACTGAAAACCCGCCTCCTTTTCTCTTTTCAAACAATACCATCTTCCGTTTGGCCACCTTTTTTGCAAGCTTTTTCTGCCGCCTTTTCTGATCAATGGCCATCTCCATTTCCCCTCTTTAGTCAATCTTCCTTTTAATATGCGTCTGATATCCCCACTTTGGATGGTTCAAATTTTTATTGGGATCTCATTGAATTTCGGCGACAGATGCTTTATCCAAGTTTCCTTTAGTGTTTGGATCCGAAATACTTTGTTCGAAGAGTTGGATGATGCAAGGTAATCGTTTCTCAATAGTCTGGTCTCACGAATTCTTTAAGACAATGATCACCCATCTTCTTAAAGCTGGCTAACTATCCAGGCAGAAGTATCTACCAAAATCCTCTCAGTAATCAACCCGCATCCTTTCCAACTCTTCAAGGGTGAGGTCAAACTCTTCGTAATTTCCAATCAACTTACTTAATCCTTCTCGATATCTCGTACGTAGAAATTCCCTCATGGCCATCTCGATGGCCTCACTCCTCGAAGGGGCTTCCGTGGTTCGTAATATCTGTTCAAGAAGATCTGAGTCAATATCCAAGGTTATTCGCATATATTTCCCTATTGTTATTAAGCCTAATTTCTAACCTTTTAGATATAGAAAACCAAGTAATTTTATACAAAATTGGAAATGTGTAGTTTTATAAATTTCGAAAAGGTAGGATGCATCAAACGAAGCGGACCACTGGTTATCTTAAAATCCTTTTCTGCAGCAGATCTTGTAAATCCCTTCTTCCATCCAGCACACAATGAACATAGACTTCCGCCTTCATGACCTGATAAATGATCCGATAGGGTTGATAGAATATCTCTCGGAATTCAAAAACTCCAATACGTTCCAATTCTGGAGGAATATGTCCTCCGAAAGGCACCGTTTCAAGTTTCAAAATGGTTTTTACAAGATGATCAAGAAGTCTGTCGGCCTTTTCTACAGAATCATTCTGAGCGATGTAATGGTATATTTCTAGAAGGTCTCTTTCAGCATCAGCAACAAGGTAAACAGTAAATTTCATCCCTCATGGTTTCCTTCGATTTTTTTTCTCAGGTCATGAAAAGCTTCTTTAAATGGTTTGAATTGTCCTTCCTCCAAGCTTTTCCGGCTTTGTGCAAGAATCTTTAACATGGCCAGACTTTCCTGTGTTTTTTCATATTCACGAATATCCTGTAGGACTGCCTTTGCTTCACCATTGAGAGTAATCACCATGGTATCATGATTCTTAACAACCTCACGGATTATCTCAGAGGCATGTGACTTAAAATAGCTTATTGGCTTAATAGCTTCGCTCAATTTCATCTTTGTCATCCTCCATGAGAAATGGTCTAAATTAAGTCTATATTATAGTCTAAATTTTTGCAAGATAATTTTTACCTAAAGTGATCTATCGGGTGGATTGTAGGTTCATGGCTTTGAGTCATATTTTTATACTCCATCAGGGCTAAAGCCCTGAGCTACATTTTTGGCATTTGCCTGCCTGCGGTAGGCAGGAATTTTGAAATTTGACATTTACTCCTTATTTATCTCATTTTTAATTCCATCTCTTCGAGTCGGTGTATCTTATCCCTGATCTCTGCGGCCCTCTCAAATTCCAAACGACTCGCTACCTCCTTCATCTCCCTCTTCAATTTTTGAATCATCATAGGGATCTCTTTGGTAGCCACATATTCTTCTTTGATATCAGAGACGGTGGGAACAGTAAAATAATCCGCATCATAAATCGAAGCCAAAATATTCCGAACCGATTTCTTCACGGTCTGCGGAGTAATTCGATGGACTTTGTTGTATTCCTCCTGGATCTTTCTCCTCCGATTCGTTTCCAAAATGGCCTGATCCATGGCACCCGTCATTTTATCTGCATAAAGGATCACCTGACCATTCACATTTCGCGCGGCACGACCAAAGGTCTGGATTAAAGATTTTTCAGATCGAAGGAAACCCTCCTTATCAGCATCGAGGATGGCCACCAAGGAAACCTCTGGAAGGTCGAGTCCCTCCCTCAGGAGATTGATGCCGATGAGGACATCAAACTTCCCCAATCGAAGGTCCCTGAGGATCTCGACTCGGTCGAGGGTATCAATGTCGGAGTGGAGGTACTTCACCCGAATTCCAAGGTCAGCATAGTATTCTGTTAAATCTTCGGCCATCCTCTTGGTGAGTGTCGTAACAAGAACCCTTTCTCTCTTCTTCACTCGCTTTTGTATTTCCTCCAACAGATCGTCAACCTGGTTCTTGGCCGGCTTCACCTCGAGAGAAGGATCGCTCAACCCGGTGGGACGAATGATCTGTTCCACAATTCTCCCACTGCTTTTCTTCATTTCGTAATCGCTCGGTGTGGCTGAGACATAGACGACCTGACGGACACGTTCCTCAAACTCCTCGAACATGAGCGGCCGGTTGTCTAAGGCAGAGGGAAGGCGAAATCCATATTCCACCAGAGTCTCTTTTCGGGATCGGTCTCCCCGATACATCCCAATCAGTTGTGGAATGGCGACATGACTTTCGTCAATGAATAAGAGGTAATCCTTTGGATAATAATCCAGAAGGATTGGAGGAGGTTCACCAGCCTTTCTTCCTGTAAGATGACGGGAATAGTTTTCGATCCCCTGGCAGTAACCGAGTTCCTTCAGCATCTCCAAATCGAAGTTCGTCCTCTGCTCCAGTCTCTGGGCCTCCAGTAGTTGATTCCGGGACTTAAACCACTCCACCCTTTCCTCCAACTCCTCGCGTATGTTCCGAATCGCCTTCTCCATCCGGTCGGGGAAAGTGACGTAATGGCTGCCAGGATAAATGGGGACTTTATCCAAAGGCTGAATGACCTTCCCTCTTATCGGATCGACCTCGGAAATGGCTTCGACTTCATCTCCGAAGAGTTCGATCCGAATCGCTCGATACTCTTCATGGGCCGGGAAGACCTCAATGACATCGCCTCGAACTCGAAATGTTCCCCGATGAAAATCGATGTCATTCCGCTCATATTGAATCTCCACCAATTTCGAGAGAATCTCTTCTCTAGAGATGGCCATCCCCTTCTCTAAATAGAGGAGCATTCCGTGATAGGCCTCAGGAGACCCCAAACCATAGATACAGGAGACGCTGGCTACAATGATCACGTCGTTTCTCTCAAGGAGGGAACGGGTGGCAGAGTGTCGCATCTTGTCGATGACTTCATTGATCTGAGTGTCCTTCTCAATGTAGGTGTCGGTCGATGGAATATAGGCTTCAGGTTGATAATAGTCGTAGTAACTGACGAAGAATTCTACAGCATTCTCCGGAAAGAGCTCTTTAAATTCGCCGTAGAGTTGAGCAGCAAGAGTTTTGTTATGAGAGATGACCAGCGTGGGCTTCTGGACTTTCTCAACCACATTGGCCATGGTAAAGGTCTTTCCTGAACCGGTGACACCCAAAAGGACTTGATGTGGATCCCCTTTTAGAACACCTTCGCTGAGTGCTTGGATCGCCTGTGGCTGATCGCCTTTGGGCTCGAATTCGGAGACCAGTTTGAATTGATTCATAGAATTTATTTTACAACAATGGAAAGGGTGGTGAAAGGCTTTCGTTCGGAGTTCAGAGTTGGGGGTTCGGAGTAGGAGAATCTTTATTAAAACTCCGAACTAAATACTCCGAACTCTAAACTTTATCTTTCGTATTTGGTGAAGGTTCAGGTTTCAATTTCTTCTGGACACCCGAGGAATAAACGATAATGGCCGCCTCTCCATCAACCGGGCACTTGTTTTCGCAGATGCCGCAGCCTGTGCATTTTTCTTCCTTAATGATGGGCCGCTTCTTCTCGTCACCCACGATCGCTTGATAGGAACACTGCTCGTTGCAGACGAGGCAGATTTTATCTGTATCCCAGGCAATGCATCGTGTCTTGTCGATATGAGCGACACCCATCTGGAGAAGGCGTTTTTCTTCAATGGGAAGAGGTCGGATTGCCTCCGTGGGGCAAACCGTTCCACAAAAATTGCAGAATTCTTCACAGTAGCCGATACGGGCGACAAGCCTCGGTGTGTAAAGCCCTGCCAGGCCTGCTTCCAAAAGTGTCGATTGAAGGGCATTATTAGGGCATACCTTCAGACATTCGCCGCAGCCTGTGCAGACGGACACAAATTTCTCCTCAGGAAGAGAGCCTGGGGGCCGAATAAGTCTATTATTTCTCAGTCCGCTCTCTGACTGGAGAGGATTGGCCTTGATCACCAATGCTGAAACAATGCCAAACGAAAGGGATCCTAAAACATATCTTCTTGAAAGATCTACGCCATTCACCGTCTTCCATTTAGGAGGCCCAAGATGGAAAGAGACAGCTTCCGGAGGACATTCGAGACATTTGAAACAGGCGATGCAGTCCTGCTGGCGATAGGATTCGGGAGCCTCTTCCGGGATCGCCCCTACCGGACATCCCTTCACACAATCTTGGCAATGGGTGCAGTCTTCTGTGACAAATCGTTTTAGTATCCGGAAGCGTGAAAAAATTGAGAAGAGGGTTCCCAGAGGGCAGAGGTAACGACACCAGAACCTCTTCCTGACAACTCCCAGGGCGAGGATGATGATGAAAAAAAGAAAGATCAAAAGATTGACCTTGAAGAGGGGCATGGGTATAGCTGACATAATGAATGGATTCTTAGGAAAAAAGTTTTGAACCTGGGGGAGGAGGTGATTAAAGGTATAGATGACAGGAGGGTAAAAAGAGATGACCAGTGTCCGGGTGATCAAACTGATCGGATCGAGGAGGTACATGACCTGAAAGGCCATCAGGCCTGCGACCATTGAAAAAATAAAGACACCGTAGCGAAGCCTTCTCAGCGGTTGATCATCAAAATTTCTACCTCGCTTCTTTTCCCGGAAGAGAATTCGATCGAAGAAGTCAATCGTTCCCCCCATGGGGCAAAACCATCCGCAGAAAAAATTGCCAAAGACGAAAACGAGGAGGAGGACCCCGAACCCCGGGAGCATCCTCAGGATCACATCCTTCTTTGTGAGAATGGTGATGATTCCGATGAAAGGATCGAGTCGAAGGTAGAGATCGACAGGGATCTTCAATTCAAGGGGAAAGGCCGTCCGAAGGATCAGATAGAGAAGGAAACAAAAGGAAAAGGCTTGAATGGTCCTTCTCAAGTAGGGGATCGTTCTTGTCATGTTGCATTGACCTTTTTCACCCGAATTTTTGAAAGATCGATTTCGCCCAACCCCGACTCGTAGGCATTTTTGATAAACTTGATCTCCGCTGGCTTGAAGGGCTTTCCGGTCTTGGGATGTTTAAAGAAGGTGGCAGCGTATGCATCTGCCGCCACAATATCTGTGGAGGCAATGACCTCTCCAATGTCCTCCGTTTTCCCGGGCCCTTTGGGACCATTCGTGGTGAGAATTCGGATGGCATCCATCACAACCAGATCGGGCCTCCGGAGGGTATTGATATCGGCGATGCATTGATGGAGGTCGATCTTATGTAACTGCTCCATATCCCATACAATGCCAATCAAATTCTTCAGACCGAGTGTGAGCTCGGTTGCAAAATGGTGTTTGGGCAGGGGGAAATTGATGAAGACATCTGACTCGAGCACATCTCTGAGTACCTCAGCCGTCTTGAGCTTCTTCCCTTTCGGAACCTCCACTTGTTTGTAAACATTCCTGCCATGTCCGGAGAAGATATCCGCGCCCGCCTTCTGGGCTGTCTCCTTTAATCCTGATCTTGAAAAGGTGAATTGGTAATTGTCGCAGGTATGGTCCCAGACTGCCACTCGCTTTGCCCCTGTCTCATAGCACATCTTGATCAACGCCGAAAGAAGTTCCGGATTATTGGTGCAGGCCTGTTCCGGTGTCCTCGCCCAGGCAATGTTGGCCTTAATCACTACCCTCTGCCCTTTCTTCACAAATCGACCCATCCCTCCTAAAGGCGCCATGGCGGCCTCGAGGAGTTGAGAGGGAGATCCATTCTTAGCGATGATTAAATCCGCCTCTCCAGCGGCATGGGCCAGTGACCCATAAAAGAAAGTCTCACCGGAAAGGAGATGAGGCACTGCAATGACCGTGGCTGCTCCCCTGATAAATTGTCTCCGGGTAATTTTTTTATTCGGGGAATGATCCATGATTCCTCCTCTTAAATTTCAAATTCCAAATCCTAAAGGAATGTCAGAGTTCAAAATCTCAAAGTTTTATTTTGGTAATTTGAAATTTGGATTTTATTTGACATTTGAACTTTGACATTTGACATTTCCAGACTGAGCTATGGTGCTAACACCAGCCGAGACGCTCCTTTATCTGTCCCGAACCAGATACCGTTCTTATCCTCCGCCGCACAAAACACTGTATTGCTGAGCAGCCCTTCAGAGGTTGTCAAGGACTCCCAATGACCCGTTGATAATTCGCACACACTCAATCCATTATCCCTGCAGATGAATATCCTCTCTTTTGTCACAGTGATGAAATGAATCCCTCCATTCTTCAGTGGATCAGTGGGCTCAATGCTCTTCCACCGATCCGTAGCAGGGTCATACTCAAAGAGGGTGCCATCGATGCCACCTGCCCATATCCGCTCTCCCACCTTGGCTAAGGATCTCATCTCCGTATCTGCCAACCCCTCTTTCTGAGAATAAGTCTTCCAGGTCTTCTTGCCTTTGTGGAGTCGGCTGATCCCTCCATTGGTTCCCATCCATACGAAATCGGGCTCGACCAAAATGGCGTTGACAAAATTTCCAGAGAGGCCGTTCTGAGTTGAGTAGAAACCCTTCCATTGCTCGGTCTTCTTATCCAGGAGAGAGACCCCCTTTTCAGATCCGACCCAAACCGACTCTCCATCCAGAGCCATGGAGACGATCTTTTTGGCACGACCATTATTGGTGTTGAAAGGTTTCCATGGGGGGCTTTTCTCAGGTTGGTAATACGATATCCCCCCACCCCCAAACCCATAAAAGTAGGTACCAAACCAGATTCGATCATTATCTGTAAGAATGACGGATACATGGTTATAAGAAAGGAGGTTTTTCCACTTGATGCTGTCCCCATCGTCCACTTTCTCCATGGGCTCGCCCTTCGTGGTATAGGCCTTCCAGATTTTCTTCACCCTGTCGTGCAGCATTGCTCCACCCCCGTAGGTCCCAAACCAGATCTGATCTCCTTGGACAGCAATGGCATAAACCATCTCACTCGATAGCCCTTCTTTCGGTGTGATCTGCTGGAAGGAAAAGGACCTCTTCAAAGAATCGGCCTCAGCTTGATAGAAAAAGGAGAGAATAAAGATCGTTGAGAAACATAGCCTCCGTAGATGCAGAAAGATTCGTTTCATTTTCTCTCCTATCCCGAACTAATTACTCCGAACGGTGCCTTAGGGTTTGGAAGGTCCGTTTCATCTTCTCCCCCTCAAAAATTCCATTAATTATGTCGAATCCAATGGAGTTTTTCAATAGAAACCCCCTTTTCATTCGAAAAAAATAGCTGTGAAAATAGACAATAAATTATCACAACCCGACCTTGACAAGCACTTTACGAGTGATTATTTTGTCTCTTAAAAGGGGAATATATTTTATTCCAATCTCAGCTTCCAAAAATGCAAAATTTTATAATTATTTAATATCAAAAGGATTTAATGAATTATAAGGAGGTGATGTTCTATATAAAAATCGCGACTTTTATTCATCGCAAGTGATTCCTGTTTTATCAATCTGAAAGACATTATGTGAAGAAGAAAGGAGATGTGAAAAATGAAGATCAGGCCATTGCAAGACAGAGTGATCGTCAAACGACTTGAGGAGGAAGAGAAGACGAAAGGTGGGATCATTATTCCTGACACTGCAAAGGAGAAGCCCCAGGAGGGGAAGGTGATTGCAGTTGGAAAGGGAAAGGTTACGGAAGAAGGGAAGGTCATCCCCCTTGATGTAAAGGTCGGGGACAAGATTCTGTTCGGTAAGTATTCAGGTTCAGAGGTCAAGATCGAAGGTGAAGAACTTCTCATTATGAGAGAAGAAGATATCTTAGGAATCATTGAAGGGAAATGACAATTGATCTAAATTATAAAGAATGGAGGTAGGTTACAATGGCAAAAGAATTGAGGTTCGCCCAGGAAGCCCGTAATTCAATATTACGGGGAGTCAATATCTTAGCAGATGTGGTCAAGGTTACTTTGGGCCCAAAGGGTAGAAATGTCATTTTAGAAAAATCCTTTGGATCCCCCACGGTCACCAAAGACGGGGTGACGGTGGCAAAAGAGATCGAATTGGAAGATAAGTTTGAGAATATGGGTGCCCAGATGGTCAAGGAGGTCGCCAGCAAGACTTCGGATACAGCAGGAGACGGAACGACGACAGCCACGGTTTTGGCACAGGCGATTTATCGTGAAGGATCGAAGGTGGTTGCGGCAGGGGCCAACCCCATGGATGTAAAACGCGGAATTGACCTTGCTGTTGAGGAAGTGGTGAAGGAATTGAAGAAGTTGAGCAAACCGACGAAGGATCAGAAAGAGATCGCCCAGGTCGGTACAATCTCTGCCAATAATGATGAGACCATCGGAAATATCATCGCCGAGGCAATGAACAAAGTGGGCAAGGAAGGTGTGATCACGGTGGAGGAAGCGAAGGCGATGGAGACGACTCTCGATGTGGTGGAAGGAATGCAATTTGACCGCGGATATCTTTCGCCATATTTTGTCACAGACCCGGAGAAGATGGAGGCTGTCCTCGAAGATCCCTACATCCTTCTCAACGAGAAGAAGATCTCCAATATGAAAGATATGCTTCCTATTTTGGAGCAGATCGCCAAAATGGGGAAACCTCTCTTAATCATTTCTGAGGATGTGGAAGGAGAGGCATTGGCTACCTTGGTAGTCAACAAACTCCGAGGAACCCTCAAATGCTGTGCTGTGAAGGCCCCGGGTTTTGGAGACCGAAGAAAGGCCATGCTGGAAGACATTGGGATACTGACGGGTGGAAAAGTCATATCCGAAGATCTTGGCATCAAATTGGAAAATATCAAACTGAACGATTTGGGTCGTGCCAAACGGATCACCGTCGATAAAGACAATACAACGGTTGTCGATGGGGCTGGAGATAAGGATGATATCGAGGCGAGAGTCAAACAGATCCGGGTCCAGACCGATGAGACGACCTCGGATTACGACCGGGAGAAATTACAAGAACGACTGGCTAAGATCATCGGTGGTGTGGCAGTGATCAATGTGGGCGCAGCGACCGAGACCGAAATGAAGGAGAAGAAAGCCCGTGTGGAAGACGCCCTCAACGCAACCCGGGCTGCTGTAGAGGAAGGAATTGTCCCGGGTGGGGGTGTGGCATACCTCCGCTGCCTCTCCGCATTAGAAAAACTAAAATTGGAAGGAGATAAGAAGATCGGGATAGACATTGTCAAGAGAGCCCTGGAAGAACCCATCCGTCAAATTGCCAACAATGCGGGTCAGGAAGGGTCTGTCGTGACGGAGAAGGTGAAGAACGAGAAGGGAGCCTTCGGATTTGATGCCGCTAAGGATGAGTATGCGGATATGATTAAGGCAGGCATCACCGACCCCACCAAAGTGGTAAGGCTCGCCCTTCAGAATGCTGCTTCCGTAGCTTCTCTGATGATCACTACAGAGGCCCTAGTGGCCGAAAAGCCGGAAAAGAAACCCGCTTATCCACCAATGCCCCCTGGTGGTGGTATGGGTGGGATGGGCGATATGTATTAAGACCAAATATGTATCCCATTTGGGAGAAGGGCTTGGGAGATTGAAATCCGTCTCTCCCAAGCCCTTTTTTGTTCTGAACCCTTCCATCCTTCTTCTCCAATGGTGAGGACGAGATCGTCTCGCTCTTCCAGTAAGAATTTTGGAACCCTTTACAAATTATGTTGTCTATTACGGACGAAACGCATGAAATGTCTTTTCATTCGTCATTGCGAGCCCGACGGGGATAACAATCTCATTTTCCAAAAGCTGAGAAACCAAGATGTCTCTTGTAAGTATTGAATTATATAAGAAAAGTTAATTTTATCCTTGCATTTGAAAATAATTAGGTTTAATATTCTTTTCGTTGTGGAAAGAAAGCAATTACTTATCGATTTCCGCCATCTGGAGACTTTTTGCCGGATCGCCGATTTAAAGAGTTTCTCTAAAGCGGCTGATGACCTATTCCTCACTCAACCAACGGTCAGCGGCCATATCCTCTCATTAGAAAAATCCTTGTCTCTCCGCCTCTTCGATCGGAGCGGTAGGGAGGTTCGCCTTACAAAAGCAGGGGAGCTGTTCCTTCAATATGCCTTAAAAATTCTATCTCTCCGTAAAGATTTGCTAAATGCCTTGAGCGAATTCTCCCAAGGCATCAGAGGAGAGCTTTCATTGGGCGCAAGCACCATTCCGGGGGAATATCTTCTCCCTAAATTGGTGGGTGATTTTAAGAAAAAACATCCTCGTCTTACTATTTCTCTCAAGATCGCGGATACAAGGGAAATTGTCGAATATGTGCTGCAAGGGAACGTTGAATTTGGCATGACCGGCGCCAAGTTGAATCACAATTCCCTCCATTATGAAAAATATGTAAAAGACGAGATCATCGTTGTGAGCCCTCCAGACCATCCTTTCGCCAGGAAGAAAAAAGGAAATCTTGAAGAACTGCTAAAAGAACCCTGGATCATTCGTGAAGAGGGTTCCGGAACTCAGATGGCAGTCGAAAAGGCATTAAGGCAAAAAGGCAAGAGCTTGAAAGAATTTAATGTGGTGATGGAAATGGGAAGTACCTCCTCGATGAAGGAGGGAGTGAAGGCAGGGTTAGGTCTTGCTTTTATTTCCAAAAGGGCAACCGAAGAAGAAATGAAGCAGGGTCTCCTCTCCCAAATCGAGGTGCAGGGGATTGAACCCATCTCTCGGCAAATCTATATCGTCTTCCATCAGGACAGAACGCTCTCCCCCATTGGAATCGAATTTCTCCGATTTCTCAAAATAGGGAGGGAGGAGATGAATGGAGAGGGCCATGCAAGCGATTGAGAAGGCAGAACCCTTGCCTCCCATTTCAAAAGAGTCCAGCAAAAATACATTTGAGATCGGAATACGTCTTACCCGGGAATAAATGATGTCAAAACATTTTATCCTTCTCGTCTTCTTCCTGTTTTTGGTCTTCATCCCCTCTGCCGAAACGAGGGTCTATCTCGATATCAATGCCCCTGCCTTTGTCCAGATCCCCATTGTCATCCCGAAATGGAAATCCGTGGATAAGACACCCCCTGCCCTCTCAGAAAAGGCTTATGAAATTCTGGCCAACGACCTCACTCTCTCGGGCTTTTTCAGGGTGATTGATTATCATCGGCTTCCGATCCACCTCCGGGATAAAGAAGGGATTCCCGCCGGGGTCTTGCTGCAGGAATGGATCCCGGCAGGTGGGGAAATCTTATTGGCTGGAGAAACCTCGTTGGAATCGAACGGTCTCACCCTCCGGCTAAGATTTCATCTCTTTGATTTGGTAGAACAGAGGCACCTCGTCGGCAAGCAGTATGAAGGCCATCTCCAAAACCTTCGAAACATCGTCCATCGGGTGGCGGACGAGGTTGTTCTTCAACTCACAGGAGAGAAAGGGGTCCACAATACAAAAATCGCCTATGCCGTCCTTCAGGGGGAAGGCAAGGAGATCTTTATCTCCGATTTCGACGGCGCCAATGTAAAACAGATCACTCAAAATTATTCCATCAACCTCTCGCCGGCCTGGGCTCCCGATGGAAAGAAAATTGCCTTTACCTCCTACCTCAGGCGAAATCCAGATCTCTACCTGATCGATTTGGATGGAAAAAACCCTCATCGCTTCTCTTATTATCCAGGGCTGAACGTTTCCCCTTCCTGGTCGCCTGATGGAAAACAGATCGCCCTCATGATGGGAATGGAGGGGAAGTCTGACATCTTCCTCATCGATGCTAATGGAGGAAACCCAAAGAAACTCACAAAAAGTCATGGCAATGAAGCTTCTCCTTCCTGGTCTCCGGATGGAAAGCGGATCGCCTTCGTCTCAGACCGATCGGGTTCTCCTCAGATCTATATCATGGCCATGGATGGTTCGGAGGTCCGTCGCCTAACCTACGAAGGGAATTACAATACGAACCCTTCTTGGTCCTTGAAAGGAGACCGGATCGCATTTTGCGGGAGGGTAGGAGGCCGGTTCAATATCTTCACCATTGCAAATGATGGAACCGGGCTTCAAAGGCTGACATCCAATTCCGGAAATAATGAAAGCCCTTGCTGGTCTCCCGATGGGCGTTACATTGCTTTTAGTTCAAATCGGACGGGGGTGTCCAAAATTTTCATTATGAATGCCAATGGAATAAACCAGAGGCCTTTAACCCAGTCGAAAGGAGGTGAGTCGAGCCCGTCTTGGTCCAGGCGATTTGAATAGGAAAGAGAAAACCAAATCAATTTTTAAAGGAGGTTCATCATGGTTAAGAAAAGTCTCAGCCTTTTAATCCTCATCCTCTGTGTCGGACTCATCATGATGGGATGTCCGAAGAAAACAGTGGTTAAGGAAGAGCCATCTGTCGCGAAGTCGGAAGAGGCAAGAAAGCTGGAAGCCGAACGAGCAGAAAGGGAAGCGAAGGAAGCGAAAGAAAGGGAATCAGCGAAGATTAAGGAGCAAGAGGCCAAAAAGGAACGGGAGAGAGAGCTTGAAAAGAGTTTGGTCGCAAAAAAAACCCCAGGAATTGAAGGAGAGGTCTTCGAAAGCAGCTTACTCAAAGACATTCATTTCGATTTTGATAAATATGACATTCGTCCCGGGGATGCGGAAATCCTGAAGGGAAATGCAGCGCTGTTGACGAAGTACCCTAAGGTAAAGATTCAGGTTGAGGGCCATTGTGACGAAAGAGGAACGGTGGAATACAACCTCGCCCTCGGAGAGAGGCGGGCTAACAGTGCGAAGAAGTATCTCATCTCCCTCGGCATCGCTGCAGACCGTATCTCCGCCATCAGTTATGGAAAAGAGAGGCCTTTGGATCCTGGCCATAATGAAGAGGCTTGGGCGAAGAATCGGCGGGCCAACCCCGTCATCCTATCCAAATAAGAAGATGTGTCTCCTCAGGGGCTTTGATGCTCCCTGAGGATGGCTCATCCCTGGAGAGAAAACATGAGAAAGATGAATTGGGTGAGGGCATGGTTAGTGTTATGGGTCGGCCTGTTCCTTTACGGATGCGCCACGACGGACGATGTCCGAATCCTCGATAGGGAGGTCCGTCGGATTCAATCACAATTAAACACGATTCAAAAAGAGAAGGAATCGATCAAGAACGAACTCGCTACTTTTCAGAAAGAGAACCAGAAGGATATCTCAACCCTCCAGACCGAAACCAAGAGACTTCAGGCCGACCTTCTCATCCGCCTCGAAAACCTTCAATCTGAAATTCGAATCCTCACGACAGGTGTTGAAGAATACAAGGAATTTCTGAAAAGGCCCTCCAAAGAAATTGACCAGGTAAGGGAAGACATCGCCGTGCGAACAAGACTCCTGGATGAGAGGGGAAAAACCTTTGAGGAAAAAAACAGGGCCCAAGACGAACGAACCAGGACATTGGAAGAAAGGACGAAGGCGATGGAGGATCGCCTCAGAGGATTAGACGATCGCCTCAAGGGGCTGGAGGGAAAGATGAGTGAATGGGTTTCGAAACAGGCGGAGATGGAAAAGCCGACCCCGGGGAAGGAGGTCCCTGTCGAGATGAAAGGGATCTCTCCAGGGGTGGGAACCCTCTATAAAGATGCCTACGAGACCTTCCAGAAGGGGGATTTAGAGGGAGCGCGGAAGAAATTTGAAGCATTTCTCAAACAGTACCCTAATACCGAACTCTCTGACAATGCCCAGTTTTGGATCGGGGAAATTTATTATCTGAAAAAAGATTTTGAGAGGGCGATCTTGGAATATGAGAAAGCAATCGCCAAGTATCCGGAAGGAGACAAAATACCAGCGGCCCTATTCAAGCAAGCCCTTGCCTTCTTGGAACTCGGGGACAAGACCAATGCCAGAAATCTCTTAAGACGGCTGATCGAACGATATCCCCAATCTGACCAAACGGAGATGGCAAAGAAGAAACTGGAAGCGATAAAATAAACCCTCGAATGCCGAAGGTGGAAAGTGGAGAGTGGATTCTTTCTTTTAACAGCGTTCTACTTTCCACTTTCTACTCTCTAACTTATCTCCAGCTTTCGTTCACCAAACTGTACGTTCTAATACTAATTTGACGTCAAACATAGAGTATTAATCCAGTCGAAGCAAGTCATTGAGCGGACCCTTTCCGGCTGATGAAGCAAGGTGTTGATGGTCCGACAAAGAAGATCGACAACCTCATTGAG